>JACCDW011245927.1_pt1 | contig 69454 bp, 57 predicted proteins | sample 7449781 | NCBI WGS metagenome assembly JACCDW01 (sample SAMN15323449, study PRJNA562643) | freshwater metagenome | isolation source: river surface water | place: USA:Blue River Watershed | collected 2017-08-18
AATGACTCCGCCACCATTGCCGCCTGTTTTTCCCTGCGTCCCGGCACCACCTCCGGAGCCACCCATGGTTGGATTGGTGGTTGAATCATAAGTGCCACCACCCGCATTGGTGCCACTGCCTTTTCCTCCGGCGCCTCCATGACCGCCACCGCCACTGCCACCATTTGCTGTGTTGTAAACTCCACCACCAGGTCCCGAGCCGGACCCAATGTTTCCACCTGCATAACCGCGGGAATCCGCATTCAACATGGATCCCGCCGGCGCTGAAAAACTGGCTGCATTGATTTCAATACTTCCATTGATCGTCCCTGTGACGGTGGCCGAACCACTCAATGTCGCTGTGAACTGAGTCGAGTGAATCGTTCCACCGACAGACAGAGTGGTGGCGCCCGAATTGATTGTGACCGCGTAAGGACTCGAAGAATTTCCGACAGTGCCATTGAAAGTGAGACTGCCGCCCATACTAAAAACCAAGTCTCCATTGACTGTGCTTAAAGTCCCCGTTGTTTGATTGATCGAGCCAGAGCCTGAAAAGCTGTAGGAGTTTGGCAAATAGCGAGTGTTTGAGATTGTACAAGCCGTGCTCAAGCTTCCGCTGTCACAAATTCCATCAACTCCAACACTCATACTCAAGTTGTAAATCCCAGGAGAGCCCGTGACGGCCCCTAGGCTCACTCCAGCCAAACCGCCATTGACTTGCACAGTTCCTGAAGGCGCTTTGTCCGCGACAATCGAAATGATTCCGCCGCCGCCACCGCCCCCGCCGACCAGCCAAGTGTCTCCACTTCCGCCATTGGCTCGGTAAATCGCTGAAGAAGCTCCGGTCAATGTGGTTGCTTGAAGGTAAATCGAACCCCCAGCGCCCCCACCTGTTCCCCAAGCTCCACTGCCACTGTCGCCGTCGGCGCTCAAAGTTCCAGCAATGTTGGCCGTGGATGAAACAATGATGCGAATGACTCCGCCACCCTTTCCACCGGTTGTGCCGTTGATACCGGCTCCGCCACCGGATCCACCCATGGACGGATTGGTGGTTGAATCGTAAGTGCCACCTCCGGCATTCGTGCCATTTCCTTTTCCTCCAGCCCCACCATGGCCACCGCCACCTGCGCCACCGGCGGCTTCATTGTAAACACCGCCACCAGGGCCCCAGCCGGCCCAGTAGTATCCACCAGGATAACCGAGACTATTGGCATTGATGCTCCCACCGTTTTCGACAGTGATCGAGGAAGCTGTCAGGGAAACGCTGGTATTGATCGTGCCTCCGTTTTGAATCGTGACACTTCCGCCGACAATCAATTTGGTCAATTGCATTGTGTTTTGGTTCTGAAGATTGCCGCCGTTTGCAATGACCAAATTGCCAGTGACATTTCGGATTGTGACATTGCTCGGGATCGATTTCAGTGTGTTGATGGTGCAAGTTGTGCTGGGAGTTCCAGAATCGCAGACCAGAATATATTCGGCCTCACTCTTCTTCCAAAACGCACCCAGATTATAGTTGGCCGAAGCTCGCAAATAAGGAGCCAAAAGAAAACCGATGACCAGAGTAAGCACCCTTAGGCGTTTTGAAAAAAGCAATTCCAATCATTTACTTATCGGAATTTATAGACCTCTTCTCAAAGGCCTTCCCAAGAAGAAACAACGCAATATGTGAACATCTCAAATTGAGACAAACTTCGGAAGAACTCAGTTCCCGCTGTAGGCTGAGAGCCAAATATCACTGATCCGCGCTTTTTTCACGACCCCTTGGCTGTTAACTAGCTCAACTGAACCAATCTCTCGCTCTTCAGCATTCCGCCCAATAGGTCGCAGATGGCCTTTTTGATACTTGAGACTGATTTTGCGAACCTTTTGACTGGCCGGAATGATTTCGCTCGCCGTGGATTTCCCATCCGAGTTTGCATCTCGCCACAGAACCAGCTCTTGAAATTTTTCATCGCTCTCATCAATCCAGCCGTCTTTGTTGCTGTCCAACTGGCGCAACTTTTCAAAACCATTTTGCGCTTTTTCACTATTGCCAAAAAGCTGATCTGCTTCGGAAATCACTCCGTTCTTCTGACGGTCCCACGCCAAGAAATAACCCGGATGATTTTTCTCCGGCCAGTAAGTCTTCATTCCCGGGTTCAAAGGAAAATCAGAGACCGAATTGAACTGTGGTCTTTCCTCGCTCGCGAAAATCATCAGCGGCGAAAAGTAGCCTCCACAAAATCCTGTTTGCCCCGGAAAAGAGACGGCCACTTCCAAAGAGGAATTGTCTTTGGCAACGGCAAGATTCCCGATCTTGGCCGAAACTTTGCCCGTTTTCGCCATGTACTTACCACATGGATATGCAGGTGTCTTAAGCGAAGCGCCATAGCTTCCATAAGAGGGACCACCCTTGCAGTTGGTGACTTCCTGATTGAAATTCACTTTTGACTGATCAATGTTGATTCGTTTGAAATCCTTCGGAGTGAGTGCTGCCGCTTCAGTGATCTGAAACGGGGTATAAATCATGACCATATTTCCAACGGTGGCTGCATAACCTTGCGTCTTGGGAATGATCACTCCATTTTTCTTGAAAACATAATTGTCAGCATTGGTTCCAAGGTTGTCTGTCGGGTACTTTTGGATCGACTGCGAATTAAGCCCCGTCGCCGTCGCCACAGCACCAGGATATTTCACCGCGATCTGATAAGTGTCCTTGCCATGAACAAAGGTGAGATCTGTCGTCAAAATAGAATCTGGGGAGATCGGATTGGACACATTTCTCAAATTGGTTGCGAAACAGGAATTCTTTAAAACAACCTTTAATTTACATCCGGGTTGCTCACAATTTCGCGTCAAGCTGGAAGCTGCATTGACCATGGCGGACGGAGGCGCTTTGGGACTCACCACCACCGAGTCACTTTTAAACACCAGCTGCTGAGCTTGAGCTGAAAAGGACAGCAGCGCTGCACAGGCGAATATCCAGACTGTGGTCGTCATCAAATTTTTCATCCCCATCCCCTTTTTTACTTAATTTCCCTCTTCGTGATCTGATAGTTCACCATGTTGGTCAGCACAGAGTCTCTTTTGAAAGTGACACTCTCTAAACGGTCCGCCACCAGCGAACGATTGGCCCACTCCCTGCCCGGAACATATTCATAGCGCGCCAACTGATAGCCATAGCGATCCCCCTGTTCGAGAATATAGCGCACCACTTTCGCACCACTGAGGCGCACAAGAATTTGCCCTCCGCCGACCGGCGGAGCACTCCGCAAAAACATATCGGCCGAGTTGACAGTCACATTGTTATCAAGAGCACTTGTCTGATCGACCAAATTCGCGCCGTTATCCTTAATCATCGAGCTGAGATTGAGAAGATTTGCTCCCGAGACATATCCCAAAAAAATGGTGGATCTCGGAGGAAAAGTCACCATCCCCAATGGCGTCAAATTGCGTGGGTCCCGCACTGCGGTCGGAGTGTCGAGCAAAAGAATTTTATTCGTCGCCCACATATTGGGACGCTGGGTGCTCACCCAGTTGTTATAATTGAGACCTCGAAAAATCAGGGGGACTGACTGATCAATTGGCAAGTTCCCCCGCGTATAACTGTAGGCCGCCACCGGATCATAATTGAGGGTGGCGCCCAAATCCTCATCGCGAAGCAACACATAAAAGGATTTTCGATTCGCGATCGTGTCTTTATTCAAAGTCAATTGCCGACTCACGCCATTCGTCAAAGTCGCTTTCGGAGGAACATCGCTAAAGTACTGATAAAACACTTTTCGATTGTCATCGAGAAAAAGTAAATTGTTAAAGCTCGGATCTGAATTTCGGAGATCTGCGGAAATCACACGGTCAGCCAGACTCAAATTGGTCTGATCCATCACATAAGTCTGCAGACTTTCCTGCCCCTTTTTCATGCTGCGATAGACATCCGCCACGGCCAACATCAAAAATGAGGACAATCCCAAAGCAATCATGATTTCAAATAAAGAAAAGCCCCGATTGTTCACCTTCATTTTGGACTCGTGATAAAAGTGTAATCTTTGTAGTCCTCAGGGCCTGTGCCCCAAGAGGGATGAGTCATTCGAATCGTCACTAAATACAATCCGCGGTAATTTTCATAAGGCTGAATGGTGTAACCATACCGACCCTTGCATTCAGGACATTTCGCTGGAGTTCCGACCGAGCCACTGTCCCAGGCCATGGGCAAACTGCTCACATCCAAATATTTAGAAGCCGATTGGCTGTAGTCGAAGTTGATTTGGCTTTGATGAGTGACATTTCGAATGTTCTCCAAAATCCGGCTGACGACTTTGTTAGAGGTTCCAGAGAGTTGAATATTTTTTGTGAGCTTCAGTGAGTTGATATAAAAACTGGTAAAAGCCGCCATACCCACAAATACGATGACCGAACTGACAATCAATTCCACGACAGTGGCCCCACGATGATTCATGAGCTGACTCGATCGCTTATGACTCATATGCCCTGCTCCCGAAATTGTTCGGTGACCAAATATCTCAATATCCGATTCTTGCAAGTCGTATTGGTGGTTCCTGGTTGAAATCCACAATCGGGATCCACAGCTGTGTATTGAAAGGGATTGGCTTTCTCCCGCAACTTAGATGGACTGCAAGAAAGACGATCCTTCTGCACGGACATTGCCGAAGACGGATTCCAAACTGGATCCGCTAAAGTATTTAACTGATCACAGGTTTTAGAACTATCATAGGCAGGCGCCAAAATTCTCAATTCTCGCAATTTCTGAACGCTTTCAGGATGGTACAGACTGCTCCAAATGATTCCAGATTTGAAGACAGATTGATCCCACACAATGTCATTGGCGATAATGGTTCCGTAAATGCGCAAAAGTGCGGTGCGCGGTTCAATGGTCAACTTATCACACCCCAGAAAGCCCACAACAACTTCGGCCGTCGGTTTGATGATGCAATTGCCGACAATGGAACGAACTTGAAAACTCACATTGCTGGTCCGAGAATTGTTTGAATCAAAAATCAAAGTCGCTAACATCGGATCTTTGCCCGCCGTGGCTGTGTCATCTCCGGCAAAATTCCAAGCAAAGCGAGTGTAGGGCGCAAAACTGGTGTCCCAGGAAGCAGAGCCAAAAGAAGTTTGATTGTCGCGTGAATTCTCACATTGTTGAGCCAAGGCCACATAATCAGTTTCATCAGCGACAACGGGAACAGAGTCTTTGAAATCATTGGGAAAAGACCACTGAGTGCATTTCGAATCCAAGCAGCTGAATTCTAAAGACCCGAGCAACTTAGGATTCTCTGGTTGCGCCTCTAAACGTTGTCCAAACTCATAGGTTGCATCCATCGCCGTCAGGGTGACTTTTGGAGTGAGAAAAGCGCCTTTCGCATCGATTAAACTTTCTGGATTGGTGATTTTCACATCCAAAGTTTTTTGATTCAAAGAGAGGTTTCCTTGGTTCGTGAAGACAGGCTTTACTGACAATTCGAAAACCGGCGGCTTACTCCAAATCGCCTGCAAATTTTGAATCGAAGCTTGCAATTTGTCATATTTCGCCTGGGTTGCAGCGACACTGTCTTGTGCAAGTTTTACGGCATCTTGCAAAGGAGCAATCAAAACTGCCTCCAATCCGGCCGCCGCATTGGCTGCGAGCGCATCATCCAATTTGGTCTGCGCATTTTTCAAAATCTCTTTGTTCACGCTCAATTGACCTTCAAGCACTTTCAATTCCGCTGTCCATGTATCAAAAAGTCCCTTCGTCTCTCCTTTAACATCCGGAGAAAAGGTCAATCGATTTTTATCCGACAAATAGACTTCTTCTCCTTTCTTTCCAATAATATTGCCCCCAATATCCACTTTGACCTGGAGAACCGGGCGATATTCCCAGTCTCCATTTTCGAATTTCACATTGATGTTTTTCATGGCTGACGTGGCGTTAAAAGAAAGCCAAGTCGATTTGGGCTTTGAAACAGCTTGGGGTGAAAAGACATTGCCTTGAGAAAGAAAAATTTTATAGTAAGTGCTCGTTCCGGATTTGTCGCCCTTGATCGCTCCCCCCAATCCGGTAGACGAAAGAAAGGTCGACGAAGACAGCTGATTGTTGCGCTGAATGCAGGAACTCATCAAAGCGATATCAGGAGGTGCCGACCCAATTTTGGAAAAGTAATCCAGTCCGGCATCCAAGCCGCCATCATTCTCGATTCCCCCTTGAAAACCGCCAAATGTCGTCAGCTGATGCCAGAACACTTTGTCATCAGTCATTTTGGAAAGCACAGGCTTGAAATTGTTGCCACCGATTTTGATCCAACCATTTCCCAAATGCACTCGCCCAGCAAAAGTCACTGGAGAGTAAGAGGAAGACGCCGAAGCCATGGTGTCCCGAGGCAAATGAACATTGCGATTCACAAAAACAGGACTTTGAAACAAAAGTCCGAAGAAGTTCGAAGACCCAGCTTGCGCCGGAAAATTGGGAATCGAAATACTTCCCAACTCTCCAGAGCTTGACGAGGTTTTATCCAGATACAAATTGTTCGGGACGATCAAGGCGAAAGTCCCCAATTCTCGGGGATAGACAATCACGCTGGACATCAAAGACAATTTTCGCCCGTCAATCGCCAGAGACTGAGTGGCCGTCGGCGAGTCCACCAGCTCCACCGAAATTCGAACGTAAACTTCTTTTCCCGAGCGGGGCAGATAAGTATTTTCATCTCGAAGCAAGCGAATACGAGCCCCCGAGACATTCAACCCACGCTCTTTTTTCAACTGCTGAATCACTGGATACACTGGGTGGGCCGTGCTGATGGAATTGAAATTGAAAAACAGATCAATGGACTTCAATGCGATGTTATTCAAATCCACGGGGCCCGTGATATCTTTCGAAGCTACCATCGTGCGAATATAGGACTCGGTGTCCTCCGACATCACCAATCTCTCGACACTGCCGGGATGGACGAGATTGCAATTCGCAACCGTATCTGCCATCATCAATCCGTCTGCCGTGAAGCAATATTTTTGCTTGATCCCGAAAATCACGTAATCCATCACGCTATTCAAAGCCGAGTCGACAGAAAAGAAGCTGATGGTTTTGAGAGACTGCGATTTTTGATCTCGTTGAAGGATGGACAATGCGCCAATAGCGACCATGATAATGGCCGTCAGCACCAAGGTTTGAGTGAGGACACTCCCCCTGTTTGATTTGATCATTCCACTCCCCTCATGAGCCTCTCTATTCTCACAATCTCTTATCTTGTTTTCAAGACATGCCTTTTCCCGTCTCAAATCAAGACGAAAACATGACTCAAAAATAGGTACGACTGAGCGAGTTCTCGATTGATCTTTCCCTGGGCTTCGCTATGCTGCTCAGGAAACTCACTCAACGGAGAATCCATGAAATTCGCCCTCACCACTCTGATCAGCTTGATTTCAATCGGTGCTCTCGCCAATCCTCTTCCCTTTTATTTTCCGGGAGACAAGAAAGCCTTGGATTCCAATCGCTGCGAAAGCGCCAAAGAGTTCATTGCGACTTTTGATTTTATCCGTCAGAATCCGGAACTGGTCGACAACCAGGAAAAAGCCATCCAAATTTCCTCGCAAGTGGCAGAGGGCTGCACAGGCTCCGCAAAGCGCTTCATTGGAGTCGCTAATTCATTGAAGCAGCTTCAGGTTCCGGTTACCGAAGTCCTCACATTCTCATTGGAGCTTTCACGCAAAGATGACGCCACTGCCGAAACCTTTGTCAAAGCTCTCAAGAAAAATATCGCTGAAGACGGTTTTCATTTGCCAATGTCCCGAGGTCTCAAAATTGCCGAATCCTTGAGCCTGAACTTTCAAAGTTCAGCTGAGCAAGCCCTTCGAGATTTCGACAAAGTCGCTGACCTCTGCATTCAAAAAAACGAATTCAAGATGAATTTGGAAGAATGTGCTGAGCTTTCCAAAAGAGTCGCTCTCTTAGGAAAAACGGACGCAGTTCCTGCTGGCGAAAGCTTTGTTCGCAGCTATCGCTATTTGCAAAACTCGGCAGGACTCACGGCCCAAGACTCTGTCAAACTTGCAGAAAAACTCTTGGCCATGGATCCAGCTGCTTTTGAAAACTTCAGAACCAGCTACGAATTTGCAGTTTCGGAAAAAGGTTTGAAATCCAACCGACCACAAGCTCTCGAGTTGGCGCAAAGAATGGCGGACTTGACAGTCAAACGCCCTTCTTCAACTCATTAGAAAAGTTCTGCCATCACATTCCGGGAATCAGCTTCAGCTGATTGAGAATTAAGGGATTTTCTGGAGAGATTTGCAGAGCTTCCTGAAAGACAGATTTGGCTTCGCTCCATCTCTGATTTTGAATATACCAAACACCCAAATTGTAGCGAGGCTCAAAATATTTGGCATTGAGTGCTGCTGCTTTTTTCCAATAGTTCTCTGCCAACGGATCCCTTCGATTCAGGTAAAGCAAGCTCCCCAGGTTGTTGTAAATCTCAGCGCTGTCCAATTTTTTTTGAAGGGCTTGCTGATAAACTTCTTCCGCTTTTTCTCGTTTCCCGCTTTTTTCCAAAGTTCTCGCGTAACCCAACCAATTGGCGCTGTCTTGAGAATTCAACTCCAAGGCCTTTTGATAGAAGGATTCTGCTTCGGCGTACTGTCCTTGGTGATAATGATCATTGCCGAGATTCCCGAGCGACAAACTGCTCTGGGGTCGCAGCAAAAGGTTTTGTGAAAACAAGACTCGATCATTTTCCCAAAATCCACTTTGATAAAAACTCAATGCTGCCAAAGTAGCCAGAAGACCAACAGCGATGCCTTTTCGTTGCACTCCCGGCAGATTCTGCAACCCCAGCGCCCCTATCCATGCGATTCCCAAAAACGAAGCGTAAAAAAATCTGTCCGCGACAGTGGAGATCTCTTGAAATCCAAAACTCATCAATCCCGAATAAGGCAAAAAGGACACCAGCACCACAATCAAAGGCGCCCGAAATTCCTTTTTCTTCCAAACAAGGAAGATGACTGGCAGCACCCACAGAGCCGAAGCATAAAGCCACGGATGAGCCTTCAGGTTTGCAATGGAACGTCCATAATCTGGAGTGAATCCGACTGGCCAAATCACTTTTCCAATGGAAAAGCCAAGCGCCTGAAGAAAAACCAAAGGCCTCTCCCAAAGGGACAATTCAAATTTTAACAAATGGTCTGCCTGTAGACTCTTGGCCAAAACCGAGAGTCCCCCTGCTGCCAAAATGGCAGGAGCCAAGAACCAGCTAGCTCGAAAACGCTCTTGTTTTTGCCGCGTGAAAATCCACAGGATCGCCAGGGCCAAAAAGACCACCCCCGTGGCTTTGGCCAAGCAGCTCAGAAAAAAGCAGATGACGGCCCATCCCCAGCTAAATCGCAGAGCGCTCACCAATCCCAAGAGCCCAAAGAACACCGAGAGCAAATCTCTTTGCGATGAAACCCAGGCAACGGATTCCACTTGCAGAGGGTGAAGGGCAAAAATCAAAGCTCCGAACCAAGCCGCCGACTTGGCTTCGGTATCCAAAACCCGATTCAACAATTGGTAAACGAGAACTGCATTGGCAAAATGCAAAAGCAAACTGAACCCATGAAAAAGTGGACCCATCTCGAAGCAAGAATTTCCACTCCCCCAAAGTCCCTGAGCCAGCGAAGAGAGAAAAGCCCAGGCACTGTAAGTCAAAGGAGCATACAGACCCCAATAAGGCTCCGACCAAATTTGCCAGAAACTTTGCCATCCCGGCATTTGCAGCGCGGGATTCATGCAAATGTGCTGACGATCATCCCACCACAACAAGGGATAAAAAAGAGTTCGTCCAAACACTGCCAAAAGCAAAAGTGCCAGGAGCAAATAAAATTGATTCTTTCTCTTCATTCCATTCATTGTCCTCATGAATGGAATGAATTTTCAATCAATTTGGACTTTAATAGCGAACCGAACAGATATCGGCGCTGGCAAATCGATAGACGAGATAGCCTCCCGGCACATCCACGCCAATCGAGCGGAACTCGCGGAAATAGTCCGTCTGGATTTGGTCGGCGATCAGGCTTCTTTTTTGTTCACGAATTCGAATGCTTTCCACGCTGGCCCCAAAGCGCAGACATTGAAAGTAAAAGCCATTGCTCGACAAAAATTTGCACTTCAGATTTCCAATCGCCGCCATCACCTCGGGCGGAGAGGACTCGTTTCCTGGGATAAAAAGATAGCGGGCTTCGTAACTTCGATTGGCTTTGCGAACCAACTCAAATGCATAGGCAGGAGCACCTGGTTCGTCGCGCAAAGCCCGGCAGGAAACTTTTCTGACAACACGAGTGTCCGCGCTTTCAGCAGACTCTTCGCCGGATCTCGCCACATTTGAAATCACCAATGAAAAAAGGAAGAAGAGAAAGATTTTTTTCACAAGACCTCCCGCCTCAGAATCTGCTCATCGCCTGCAAAGGGCCAAGAGAATTCGAGATCAGTAGATCAATTGCCGCAAGTCCGCCTGTCAGCGGACAAAAGAATAATTAACGTTTAGTTTAGAGAAAGGATATCAGTTGTAACCGTCAACTTGTGAGCCGTAGCCATCAATTGAGGAATCGCCTGTTTCGCGAGCAGGGTCACCCATGTTGCGATCATCAATATGAGAATCTTGATCATCTCGATTGGAAGATTGATCTTCTTCAAACTGAGAGTCGTTTTCTCGGGAATCCCGACCTTCCGCAAATGGAGGCACTGGTTCCGCATGAGGATCAGATTCTGGACTTCCATAATCGCCGTAATTCAAAGGATTGGTGCAAACAATTCGACCGGACTGAGAGGAGCACTTCTGAAAGCTGCCTCGAGATTGGAAAAAGGAAACCACGCAATTTTTGCGAACATTTTCGCAGACAAATTGAAACTCGCCGTACTCATAAATGGAAGTGCCCCACTTCAGAGCGACATCCAAAGAATAAAGAGTTGAGCCCGTGATTTGTTTGATTTTTTTTGGTTTGCTGGCCGTGTACGCAACTGGGGTTTTTGCCGGACCGAAGTACTTGGGAACCGGAAGGAAAGAAGGAGCTGATGCTGCCAAAGATGATGTCGACAAGACCATCGCAATGGTAAAGCTGATAGATTTCATTGTGCCTCCACTCGGTCCGCACCATAGCGCCCCGTCCCAGGGAAATGCAAGTTTTTAGGCTTTGCTTGGTAATTTTTCCCCCTTCTTCAGGGCCTCTATCTCAAATATAAGAGATTTAAAGCTGAAGACCTCGACAAGAGGCCTCTAACAAGCGATTTGGATTCCCCTGGATCTTTTGAATTCGACGACCTCTCTCGCACTCCCAAGAGTCCACAGGGTCCTGCTGATGCCAATTTTGGAACAGGGAAATTTCGTTTTTCGATAGTGGAATCCCATAAACCTCATGCATGTACAGGTAAGCTCTGGCCACTTCGCCTCGAGCTTGCTTGCGTGGTGCAAAGCTGTGTTTGCCCACGACTGTTTCACATTGCCCAAAGCGAGTCACGGGCCCCGACACGGACTCAACTGGTGGCTTGTTGGAACGAGCGCCATTGATGCCCCCAGATTCGGGCCACAAATTGTACATATCCCCTTCCATTTGTCGGAAAAGCGGCGAGGCTTTGGCAGCACATTTGCGACCCTTGCGATTTTGACAAAGAAGATCCTCTTGCGACCAACTTTTCACGACCTCACCCATTTTGTCGGCCGGAACCACATGTTCCCACTCCAGTTTTTTAAAGCGGCTGTTTTGACCGGGGCTTGCACTTTGACAGGAATTTAAATTCACTTCTTTCCCATAGTATTTGCAACCACAATACAAAGTGACTTGATGATCCGAAAAAATTTTGTGCAGCTTTTTTTTGGCCTCACTGAAATCTCGAATATAACGATTGCCTTGCGCGACCATCAACTCAGTGGAACCAGCCAAGGGAGAAACGAAAAAAGCGAGAACGAGAATCCAAATTTGAAACTTCACAATCCCTCCTTGAGACAGCAAAATTCTATCCAGGACTTTGAGCCAGAGACAATGGCTAAAGATGGCACGAGCGGACTCTTTTATTTTTTGAATTTGGCCCTCTGCTCGTGCCTCATTTTCCGATAAGATAATCATGATGAAATACTTGCTTCTACTTCTCATCTTGTCAGGCCTGGCTTGCTCGTCCGCTGTGCACAAGCCTTCATCCACTTTGGGACATCAGCATGAAGCGCCACCAGAATCGGCGCTCTTGCTGGAGCAAGCTTTGAAACAGAGTCCCGAAACCACTGTGGCTGCTTTGAAATCACAAACGACGGCCCATGGTTTTGATTGTTTGGCCACTGCTCGCGAACTCAATGAATGCCTGCCCGCTTCTTTGTTGGCTCAGAAAAACTCTTCCAGCAGCAAAAAAGACAGAGACACTTTGCTTTCTCACTTGAGAAAATTCCGTCCATGGAAAATTGACCGCAAGCTTTCAACGGGCCGGACTTTGATGGCGGAATTTCAATGTTCTCAATCCCTGGAAGCGCAAGCCCTGGGATTGAGTTTAGAACGGGATTTTCCTGAATCCGAAGCCCAAACTTTATCTGAAAGCCTGCACGAAAAAGTAATTGCCTGTGGTGGACCAGAAAAAAATGAAAGCTTGGTTCGACTAACCGTTTTCTCTATTCAAAAAAACCAATGTCCAAAAGCTTTGGAATTTCTAAAACAAGTCTCACCAGCGCCTGAACAAGGCGTGAATGACCGAGTCAGTTATTTGCATCGGATCTGTGCTCCCGACTTGGCGATCGAAAAAAGAAATCCCTGGGGCGGATACGGGATTCGCCTGTCAGAATTCAAAATCACTCGCCCCGACTCTCCTAAGTGGTTCTTAAAGACCAGCAGCGGATCTGAAGATTGGGATCGCCTGCTCGTCTCCCTTTTGAATCTCATGGAAGCCGGCAAGAAAGATCGCATAGTCTTTTTGGCTTCGAAATTAAATTTTGAAAACTTCCGAACTCTTCCCCATTCTTTTCAAGCTTCTGTTTTGAGTGTTTTCCATTTTGCAGGTGCCGACCTTTCCGTCTTTCAAACCTTGCATCGCTATTTGGCTGAAAATCCGGAACTGAGCACACAAGAAGTCGTGAGCTTGCTCTTCCCGGCCCGCTATTGGAAAAATATTTTGGAAAACAGCAAAGGAGTCGATCCCGTCTTGGTGAAATCTCTGATCCGACAAGAGAGCGCCTTTAATCCATCCGCTCGAAGCCGCGCCAAAGCCATGGGACTGATGCAAGTGATTTATCCCACGGCACGAGCTTTTGGCATGAAAAACAAAAGCAAGTTGATGGAAATTGACCCCAACATCCAAGTGGGATCCGAAATCCTTAAAAAAATGATCCAATCTTTTGGCTCTGTCGAATTGGCCTTGGCCGCTTACAATGCCGGACCGGAAGTCGTAAAGGACTGGCAAAAGCGGTACCCAACAGAAAATCTGGATTTGTTTGTGGAAATGATTCCTTACACCGAAACTCGAGAATATGTTCGCTTGGTCATGAGAAACTACAAAATCTACCAGCAAGTTCTCCTGGCCAACGAGTCCCCATCTCCAGTTGTGCAAGTGCAGGCTCAAACTCAGACTAAACTGCCAGCCCCTTTGGATTCCGAAAATCTTGGAAATTAATGAAAGGAAGGCAGACCTTCCGGCCGAACATGAATTTGCTTGGCAAAATTTCCACTCAATGCCGAAGTCTTGTATTCGGCCAGCAAATGCCAAGGTCCCTCATAGACTCCGAGGGCCATCGACAAATCCAAAGCTTTCCAACCACCACAGGTAAATGCCAAAGTGCGCACTCCCGCTTTAGCAGCCGCCAAAATATCATAAGGAGTGTCTCCCAACATCAAGGCTTCTTGCGGATTGGCATCGGTATGTGCCAAAGCTTTGGCAACAATATCCGCACTGGGCTTCGAGCGCAAAGAGGCAATGCTTGCGTTTCGTGATGTCAAAAAGCGTTCAATTTGCAGAATCTCCAAGATCCCTTTGAGATCTTCAAGAGAAGCCGAAGAGGCCACCACCAATTGAAAATGATCTTCTGCCATTTTTTGCACCAGCTCGCGAGCTCCGGGGAAAGCCTTCAATTGTGGCAAGTATTGTTTGCGAAAAACCTCACTGCGTCTTTTGGAGATCGTCTTTCCCAAGGGTGAATCTTCACTGACCCCTGCCAGGAGCGGTAAAATCTTGTCACCGCCCATTCCAATCAAAGGCCGCACTTGCGTTGGATTGACATTGATTTCGGCTTCGCCGAGCGCTTCCGCCCAAGCTCGAGCATGAGATTCATTGCTGTCAATCAAAGTTCCGTCCAAATCCAGAAGCACAGCTCGGATCATAAACACCTCGCGACTGAGGAAAATGAATGCAAAATCACCGCCGTGATTTCGATAACTGGGAAGTGAGTGAGTCAAATCAACGATAGGGATGCGGACGGCGCTTGTTACTTTCCGCTTTTTGGCGTTTTTCAACAGCACTTGGCTTTGACAACGTGGTCGAAGTGACTGACGCAGACTCTTGGATTTGAGGAACCTGAGAAGGCACCTGAGGCGCCATCATCTGTGTCTCTTGAGGGGCCTGTTCTTTTTGAGCCGGAAGTCGCACTGGAACTGAAGCTGAAACTTGCGATAAAAACAGTTTTTCACGCAGCCTCAGACGATTGTAATGCTCTGCTGTCCCCAACAAGCTTTGGATTTTCGTCGTGGATTCAGTTTCCGCCTCTCGCATTCGACGAATCCCCTCTTCAAAGTAACGCAAATCCACGGACTCTCGCAAAGTCGCCAATCGCTTGATGAGGGCTGATTCGATTCCTATAAATCGAACCATTTTTTCCTCACTCAATTTCAATTCAGTCATGAAAAATTCATTGAGATTCAAGGCCCATTGATCCTGCGCATGAGAGTCGTTTTTGAGCTCCAAATAGCGATCCATATACAACACATTGTCCGTGTAAGTGCTCCGGTATTCACTCGTCATATGCGGCTTGAATTGGATGTCGTCTTTTTGCTTTTCGATCAAATTATTGGTGAATTCATTTTGCCGCTTCACAATGAGATGTGAATTCTGAATCAGATAACCCAAGCCACCTAAAACCAACAAGGCCAAGCCCCAACGCAGAGCTGAAGTCCGCAAGGGCGCTGGTGAGTTCTCTTGAACCTTCAGGGCTTTTTTCTCTTCGAGCTTGAAGGACTCGGAAGCAAACATCGCCACAATTTCTTCATTCAATTTCCGGCTGATTTCCGCCAAGTGAGTGGCACTCAATTGACTGTTCAACTGCCGTTTGATTTCGCCGACCAGGACTTTTTCTATTCGAGAGGAGAATTCCTTAGCTTTCAGGCCCGCCAGATTCATCAGTTTTCGCTCTTCAGCGCTTCGCACTCTTTCGAGCTCTTCGAAAGTGTTGCGCTTTAAAAGCTCCAAATCTTGCATCACTTGGGCATTTTTTTCCTGCATATGAATTCGCTGCAATTCGAGAGCCTTGACTTGTTCTTCCAAGCTCTTAAGATGAGCCACAGTTCCACTGAGCTTGGTACTCTCTTCTTTCAATTGGCTGCGCATGCCTTCGAGAGTTTCAATTTCCCCCTGCAAAACACTTTTCAATGAGAGCTGTTGCGCTTTCTCCTGATGGAGCTCCAAAAGTTTCTGCTCCAACTCCCTTTTGTCCTGATCCAAAAGAGCCACGGCTTCCTGAGCCCGAATCCGAGTCTCTTCGATTTCCGCTTGTGCTTTTTTAACCAGAACTTGTGCTTCTTTTTGAGCCTCGTGCTGAATTCGTTGACTGAGATCACTTAAGATGGTCGCCGACTCTTTTTCTTGGTTTTCGACGATAACTTGCGCTCTTTTCTTTGCACTCTCGATCGTTTCAGCTGACTTCTCTTCCGCCGCTCGGAGCATGTCGCTTGTCTGAGACTTGATTCGCTCCATGGCTTCGTCGAAATCTTGGCGAGCGACCGTACGCATTCGTTCAGAGGCTTCCCGCGCATGCTGCAAAATCTTAGCAGCTTCAGCTTCCGCATCATCCAAAATCTGCTGAGCCCGTGTTTGCCCGTCTAAGCGCTGCTTCTCAAATTCCTGCAACGCTTCTTCTTTTAATCGCGAGGATTCTTTGTGCGCATTCTGCAGGATTTGATCGGCTTCCAATTGCAATTGAACTTTCATTTCATGAGCTTGTTCCCGCAAACGGTGCCGAGTTCGCTCAGCTTCCGCATGCACATCGCGAAAGGCTCTGTCTTGAACTTGACTGGCAGCTTGATTGTATTGTTTTTGGATTTCTTCGCGAGCCTTTTCCAGATGTTTGGCGGCGATAGCTTCGGCTTCAGCTCGGACCTTGCCCCGAATAGCGTCCCCTTCGGACTGCGCCTGAGTCCGCCCTTTTTCGATAATTTCTTGAGCCTCGAGGTCTGCTTTTTTCAAGACCTGATCGACTCGAGATTGAGCATCCCGAAGCATGATATCCATCACATCCAAAAGGTCTTGATTGAATTTCGGCAAATACGAATGGTACTGGTCGAATTCAATCGGTCTTTCCATCAACTCAATGCTGATGGTTTCTTTGGAATTTCCCAAGCGCACAGCAGTGTTTTCAGGAATTGGATATTTCTTCCGAGCCTCCAAGCGCATTTCATTGAGGAAAGTTCCATTGGAAGATTCCAAATCCTCGATCAGAATTTTTTGGTCTCGAACTTCAATTTGGACGTGTTTCCGGCTGATCGAATTGGCGTTGACCACAATGTCAGATTCTGGCGATCGCCCAATGACGAACTGATCCCGATCCACCATATGGAGTCGGGATTCCGTCGGCGAGTTCACTCGAATGAGAGCCAGATTCCTCTTACGCATTTATTCCTGACTTCGGCTCCTTTTTAAGAAGCCGATTTTTTCGGATTTGTCGTCGGTTCCATGTCGATATCCCGATCAAATGGCCGCTTCGAAATTTCCTTTTGCAAGGCACTTTCAGCCAGAGCCTCTTGTGGATCGCGATTTTCGTCAAACTGATCAATTCCCGGAGGAACTTCATTGGTGTGAGCTCGGTTCCACAAAAGGTCCAAAGAGTGTTCAAAGCGATCAACAATCTCGACAAAGACTCGCTCTGGAGAAGCCACAGTGTTGACCAGACTCATCAAAACGGAAAAGAAAATCCCCAAAAGCGAAGCTCCCATCGAAAGCGCGATTTCGATCAGAAAGCGGTCCATGATCATTTTGGTCTTGGCAGGATCATTGATGTCCATGCCACTCAATTCTGGAAGACCTTTCATCACTCCTAAAAAGGTTCCAAAGATACCCAGGATCACAAAAAGTCCCGGCAGGATATTGAGAACTTCATTGGTTGATCCAATTGGAATCAAGCCGAAGATTCGGTTGAAACAAGGGTTCTTGGCGAAAGTGTTTTTAGTGATATTGATCAGTTTCGGGGGTTGAGAACCATATTTCAAAAAACGAATTTGCTTCAGAATATCCCGGACCAACCAAGCGCAACCGGGCTTGATTAAAAACAAGCGGTCACTGGGAAGCATGACACCGTCAGATTTTCGGCGATGGAATTTCTCTCGGTTTTCAAAAACTTCGAAGAAGGTTTTTTCCAAGAGTTTCTTGGTCAGGACATAAAAGGAAACGGACTCCTGAGCTCCTCGTTCTTCCTTTTCCAGATAACGTCCCACTCGTTTTTCGAATTCACGCGCGAACCACTCATGACGGCGAACGGTGTAAAACACCAGCACCCGCAAAGTCACTCCGAAAAAGAAGGCGGCGAACATCACCGGAAAGTGAACTGCTTTTGAAACATTCACCAGCCCGTCGATAAAACCATGAACCAAAGAATTAAAATCCATGAAGCACCTCAATCAATCTTTCAAATTAAATTTAATAATAACTTTTTGCAGCTTGGCGCAGTCGTTCTTTTCACAGAAAGACTTGTTGGTGTCGCTGGCGACTCCGCGCTGGTCTTCTGGATTGGCCAAGAAACTTCGTCCTGTCACTTTCACCAAGGGCAGCAAATCCCGCTGATGCTGAAAGGTCATTTTGTTCTGGTCAAAAACAACATTGAAAATCGCTTTGGCACGGGCGTAACTAAGGTCCAAATTGTAATCAATCGCCTGTCGATCACTGGGGTTGAGACTGCGGGGATCCACATACTTGCCTTTGTATGTTGGCGAAGCAAAGCCCACGATCTCAACGTTTTGAATTTTCTTGGCGATTTTCGGATCTTGAAAAAGGGATTTCGAATAAGCTGGCATGGTCTGGCGAATGATATCCAGCATTTGCGGCTTTAAGACCGCGCGATCCGTGTCGAAAAAGTGATTTCCAAATGACAGAATCACATCCCCTGATTTTTCGTCGACATCCGCCTTCACCCCTGCGGCTGCGAAATTCTTTTTAATGTGATCAACCAGCTTCTTCTTGGCATTGAGATTTTCTTGAGCCCGGGCCAATTCTCCCTCGGTGGCTTTCATTTTCTCATTCAGCTGAGAGATCTTTCCAGCGAGCTCTTGTGCTTTGCGATCTGCTTCAGCTTTGAAAGCGGCTTCACGAGCTGCCTTTTGTTCGCCTGACAATTTCTCTCGAGCCAAAGCGGCATCAAAAGCAGCTTTGTCCCGGCCGCGCTGAGCTTCAAAGTCACCTTGCAGTTTGGCCACTTGGCCCTTGTAAGCCATTTTCTCTTTTTCCAACTGTCCTGCCAAAGCTGTCTTTTCTTCGCCCAATTTGTTGATATTTTGCTCGGCCTGAGCCAATTGCGAAGAGGTTTGGTTCAACTGAGCATTGACGGCTGCCAACTGCTGGGCAACGGCTTGATTGTTCACGCGCAATTGCGCCACTTTGGCCTGAGTCTCGGCTTCCAGAGCTTTTCGTTGTTTCTCAAAATTTTTCTGACTGATTTTCTGCCGCTTAAAGGAATCCTTTAGCTCTTGAAGTTTCTGATCCAAGCTCTGATTCAAATCACGAATTTTCTTTTCCCCAACGGCTAGTTGGGCGCGCTTTTCACCCACACTTTGCTCCAGGGTCTTGATTTCCTCTTCGTTGGAAGCAATTTGCTGATCTTTGTTTTCAATCATTTGATCGCGAGTTTTGATTCGCCCTTTGGCAATCACATTGGAATTGATAATATTCCGGATCATTTGCTGATATTTGTTCAATGCCCGGGCTTTTTTCGCATGCTCTTGAGCCTGCTGATCCAATGCCATTTTCTCTTCTTTGGCTTTTTCCTGAAGCAAATCCAATTGTCCCATCAGCTCTTGATAATTGCTGACTTCATCCTCACTGGCCTGCTTTTCCATGTAGTCTTGCTTCAAAGTTTCATAGACTTTGAGTTGCTGCTTGAGATCTTCGTTTTGTTGCACCAGCTTTTGATTTTCATGATATTGCTGAATGCCATCGGTTCCCTGCCGCAGAGACACTGTCACATACAAAAGCAGGAAAATGATCGAAAGACCCAGAAAGAGATCTGAATACGATGTCCACACGGAGCCGTGATCATCGCTGTTTTTATGCTTTTCGTAATTAAAACTCACAAAACACACTCCATCCGAGAAACTTGGCTTCTCTAGGAGTCTTTTCGGAAAAAGCAGATGAAAAGTCAGGTCCAGATTTCCAGGACCAAATGAGAACTGTAATACAAATAAAAATATATAGAGGACCAAAGCCGACTGAGGTCTAGCAAGTCGCCGGCCTCAGTGGTTTACATTTTTTCCGGAGTCGGAATGCCCAAAAGCTCCAAGCCTTTTTTCAAAACAAGGCCCGTGGCCTCACTTAATGCAAGTCGTGCTTGTTTCAAAGACTCGGTTTCAGCCTGCCCAATCGAGCACTCATGATAAAACAAATTGAAGCGTTTGGCAGTTTCGTAAAGGTAAGTGCACAGCAAATGCGGCTTGTAGTTTTCAGCGCTGCCGAGCACCACTTGGTGGAACCCCATCAATGCCTGCATGAGCTTGCGTTCCGCAGGATGAGTCAGGGCGGACCACTGAATGTCCTGGGCCGTCGGTCCCAACTTGCGAACCAAACTTTGAATTCGCGCCATGGAGTACTGAACAAAAGGCCCCGACTCCCCGTCGAGCTTGAGCCACTCGTTCATGTCGAACACGATTTTTTTATTGGTGTCCATACGAAGCATTCCGTATTTGATCGCTCCTTGGGCCACTTGCGAAGCCACCAATTGGATCTCTTGCGGAGTCCACTCTTTTTCATAGCGCGAAAGGTAATTGGACTTCACGGTCTCTTCCATTTTTCGAACCAACTCCAGCAGCGGCACAATGTTGCCTTTGCGCGAACTCATGGCTCCATCGGGAAGCTCGACAAAATTGTATTTCAAATGGAAGCAGTCTTTCGCCTGAGGAAAACCGATCTTTTCAAGAACTTTGAAAACTTGTTTGAAATGCAGTTCCTGGCGCATGTCCACGACATAAATGTTTTTTTCCACATGCTGATCTTGAAATTTGCGCCGAGCCAACTCGACATCCTTGGTCGCATAAAGGCCCGTGCCGTCACTTTTCAAGAGCAGGCAAAAGCCCAATCCTTCGGCTTCGAGATTCATGCCGACAGCGCCTTCCGATTTCTGCAAGAGACCTTTGTCAAAAAGTTCTTTGATGTAGCCCACAGAGGCGGAATCGACATCGGACTCCCAGTACCAAACATCAAATTGAATACCAGCCCATCTGTAAACTTCGTTCATCAAGTCAATAGACCACTGACGAGTTTCTTTCCAAAGATCGTAAAACTCACCGGACTTGCTTTCCAGTTGCTTCAAAATAGCCGTCAGCTGAGTGCGATTTTGAGCTTCTTTCTCAGTGCCAATTTCATCTTCCAATTTCAAGTGCGCTCGCGAGTAAATGCGGCCAATCCATTCCCCTTTGTGAGTGGCGGGAATGGGCTCAGTGTTGTGATACTTGAGATACCACAAGCATTTGGCAACATGAGTTCCCACGTCCCCAGGAAAAGTGGTGCTGATGATGGGATAATTGCAATATTTCAAGAGCCGAACCAGCGCATCCCCCAAGCAGGCATTGCGCATATGCCCGACGTGCAATTCCTTGTGTGTGTTGGGTTGCGAAAACTCGATCATGGTCTTTGGAGTTTCCCGAGTCAGTTTCTGTTCAAAAAACTCTCCACTGCGAATTTTCTGCAAAAGCTCCTGACCAATTTTTTGCGAACTGAATTTAAAATTCAAATACGGCCCGGCCGCTTCCACAGAGATGAGCTCTTGATCCAAGGAAATCTGTGTCTTGAGTTCCTGTGCAAGAGCCGGCGGTGCTTTTTTCAAAGTTTTGGCCAAAATAAAGCAACCAAAGGCCAAGTCCCCCAATTCGGAATTGGGTGGTTCAACAAACTGTTCAGCCAGCTCTTCCACGCTGAGAATTCCACCACAGGCCTGAGAAATTTTTCTCGCTAAATGAGCTCGCAAAGGATCGTGTAAGTTTCGCATCGCTCAAGACTACAATAGGGAGCCCCTTGCCGTCACATGCATTCAAATCGGCCCTGCTCAAGAGTCACTCCCTTATGTCGCCAAGCGTCCAAGTCCGCTGATGTTGTTTTGTTTCCCTCAAAGCCTGCTTATTCTAGATTGAAAGCGAAAAGTGTCGCGTTTCTAGGAAATGGCTTTTGAGAGGAAAAGGGACTTGGCTTGATTTGGCTTTTGAGAATCCTTTGGGCAGTGGTTTGTGTCATTTCCATCGGGGTGATGGCGAGCTGGCTTGCGAGCTGGGTGCAGCCACCGTCCCCTCTTCCCGACAATCTCTCGACAGTCTTCAATGCCGCTCTTGGCTTTATGTGTTTGTCTTTAGGATACCTTTTTCCTCGCTCCTTGCTCATCCGCCAACTGTGGATAGCGCCTCTGGTTTTAGCTCTGATTTCAGGATTCCAATCCATACTGGATATTAGCTTAGGAGTGGATGATCTCTTTATTCCGGGAAGCCTTTGGCACAATTTAGGGGCTACAGGTCGCATGTCTTCTTCGACTGCCTTTGTGCTTTTTTTAGCAAGCCTGGCTCAGGCCGCCTACTTGAACAGAGAAAAAATCTCTTCTTATTGGATGGGCCTGTTGGCCACCTTGTCATCAGCAATTGCCGCCCTATTTGGCATGCTGGGTGTTGCCTTCTGTCTTTTGAGTCCATTGATCCCTAAAATCTGGGAAAGCTTCATCAAGATGTCTCCCCTTTCGGCCGTTTGCTCCTTCTTGATTGGAATTTCGGCCTTTTATTTGAATCGCCAACACTTGCAGAATTTGCGCAAAATTCCCCATCAAGCAGCTGCAATATTTTTAGGGATGGGATTCTTCCTCCTGACCTTTCTCCTGTGGCAATCGAAATTCATTCATCAAACCGATCGACTGTCGCATCAGATTTATTTTCAGACTCGAGATCGCACTCTTTTAATGAAACAGGAATTCCAGGACTTAGAACAAAAACTAATTCAATTACAGTCAATTCCAGATTCGAAAAAAGCTCCCATCGACTTGCCTTGGAAACCGACCGACTACGGAGTGCAAGCCATTGTCCGATTGGGAAAAACTCCTGAGCTGCTCTGGGATCAATCCGTCGACGGATTCGCCAAGGACTTCCCATTGCTCAGCTCTCAATTGAAAGTCAAAACGGATTTTCAGTTTTACGAAAGCCTTTCCTTTCAAAGACGCCGGTGGATGGGATTGCAGCGCGGGAATTGGTTCATTCTCTTTTCCCCCGAAACTATGATTTCGCGCTATTTTCCTGAAAAAGATTTCCTTTTCACTCTTCAGTCTGAAACCGAATTGCTCTTCACCAATTCCACGAACAAGGGACTCGTACCTGTGATTTGGGACTCCAATCAGGAATTGAATTTGTGGAACACTCGACTGCGTTTGCATTTGGATCCCACTGAAAAGCACCTCAGTGAAATGGGGCTTTCCAATAATTTGAATTTCTTATTTTCAGGACTGCTCCTTTCCTTGGCATCCGGAGTCATTTTGCTCAATTTCCCCCGTTTGAGAAAAAGAATCTCCAATTGACTTCAGAGAAGGGTGACGTTAATTTTTTGGAACTTCCAGGAATCCACGGGGTGGCGTAGCCAAGTGGTTAGGCAGCGGTCTGCAAAACCGCGTACGTCGGTTCAATTCCGTCCGCCACCTCCAATTTAAAAATCACAAAATTCTGTTTTTTATAAACCTTTGAGCTGACAGTGTCTTTTTGTCCAGATTTGGCATACTCAACTTAAAAACTTCATCGCGACATCATTTCGAGCCAGCAAAGGATCGTATTGAATTTAATCCTCTCTCAAAAACTCGGCCGGGGCATCTCGTCCCAGCGATCTCAGAGCGAGATGCTTCTTTGAGTTTCAAACGATAATTTGAGAAGTCTGTCTCGACTTCATCAAATGCACATTCATCAAACATGTGATGAAGTGAAAGAATCGAGTTGAGCAAATTGAACCAAGGCAAAGGGGTTCTATGAAGACATCCGTCGCCGTTGATAATTCGAAATGGGCTGCTTTAGGAGAGATTCTGAATCAAACTGCTCTCTTGGTTCGCATGACATCAGAAGGACACATTCTGGAAGCCAATGCCAATTACTGCCACCTTTCGGGTTACGAAGAAAGTGAGTTGGCACAAAAGCCCTTCGCTTCTTTTCTATCCGAAAATTTTTCGGCAGCCACATTGATGGCAGGACTGCAAGCGCCCTTGGCTTCCCCTCCTTGGAAAAATGAAATTCCCCTGTCGAGCAAGGGCGGCAAAACCTACTGGATTGAGGGAACTCTGATACGGGATTTTGATCCGCAAGCACCTGGCCAGATTCTCCTGGTGGGTTTTGATATTTCAGAAAGAAAATTCATCGAAACATCTTTGGTCGCCAGTGAAGTTTTCCAAAAAAACCTGATTGAAATGGCTCCGGCGGGAATTTTAATTTGCAACGAAGCTGGTGACTGCACCTACGTCAATCAAAACTGGAGTCAACTGACCGGATTGAAAGCTTCAGAAGCTCATGGAGCCGGCTGGACTCGAGCCCTGCATCCACTAGATCGCGAACGAATGCTTTCTCTGTGGAATGATTATGTTGAGCACTTCAAGCCCTTCAAATGCGAGTACAGATACTTGGATGCGAACGGAAATGAAAAGTGGGTTTACGGGGAATCTGCTGCAATTCCTGGCTTGCGAAACCGAGATTTTTACTTGTTGCGAATTGAAAAAGACCTCACTGACCTCAAAGCCACCCAAAGAGCTCTGCAGGAGCAAAACGAAAAAATGGTGGTTGTCTCCAAATTGACAGCGCTCGGGGAAGTGGCTGGCGGCATCGCTCACGAAATCAACAATCCTCTGCAGGTTATTCGCGCTCGAGCCAATTTACTCAATATTAAATTGGCCAATGGAACTTTTGATGCTGAATGGGGACTCAAAATCGCCGAATCCATTGATTCCACAAGCAATCGCATTGCCAGCATCATTCGCTCTCTCAAATCCATTTCTCGGGATGACTCTTTGGATCCTTTGGAAGAAATCAGTGTGAAATCGATTATTGATGACACATTGGAACTCACCATGAATCGCTTTAAATCGGATTCAGTTCAGCTCCTGATCGAGGGCGTTGACCCTCAATTGAAAATCCATTGTCGACCGGTGCAGATTTGCCAAGTGCTCTTAAATCTTTTGAACAACGCCTATGATGCCTGCGCCGATCAGCCCGATCCTTGGGTTAAGCTGCAAGTTGTTGAAAAAGATGGATTGATTGAACTGAGTGTGACCAATTGCGGGCCCACCATCAGCCCTGAAAATAAACTTAAAATCTTTCAACCCTTTTTCACCACCAAACCTCGCGGAGTTGGGACTGGCCTGGGACTGAGTGTTTCGCAGAGGATCGCTGCCGAACACAATGGCGAGCTCAAACTCGACTCCGATAGCTGCCACACTCGATTTGTCCTGCGACTCAGGTAGGGCCTTCCTTTTTACAACTTACTGCACCATTTCCTTTTTTCATGGTGGGAACCCAATGGGCCCCTCACCGATTTCGAATTGACGGCAATTTGACAAAATCCTGACTTAAACTCCCCTCCAAAATGTTATCTTGCCGCCAACCAAAACCTGAAAAAAGGAGCCCCCATGAAAAAACTGATCTCAGCCCTATTTGTCTTGCTTGCAGGCCCTCTGAGCATTGCCTCTGTCGACAATTCCCAGCTGGTAGCTCGCCACCAGGCCGTTATTCAAATGGCAATCTGGAATTCATGCAAACTGTTAGGAGATATCCAGGTGGTGTCCAATGAAGTTCAAACTGAAAGACTCGATTCCGGCATTGAAGATCGATACTACACCACTGAAATTAATCTTTGGAATAAAGCAGATGGACACTCTTTAGAAGCCATCCGACTGACAGTTACGTCTCGATACTCAGATATGTATGATCACGAATCTCGCGACTGGGGTGTTTACTCCGTGGACTCCATCACATCCTCTGATGTGAATTGCCTTTAAAGCTTGCGGCACATTCAGGCCATGATCACTGCAAAACACAGCTGATCATGGCACCTTTTGTGTGAGAATCAGAACTCGGAAGCAGAAGTTGATGATTCACCTCTTGGCCGCCCTTCACATCCGCGTGACCACTTGAAGCCACTTGAGTTTCCTCATCAAAAAGACTGATGACAGCGCGATCTTGAACCAAAGCCACCATTCCTGAAAGTTGCGGAATTCTTTCTAATTTGAAATTTCGAATCGAACCGTGGGCATTGCTCGTGACCGGCACTGCAATTTGGAACTGAGTCGTTTCACCTGCCAACAGTTCGTGAACCGTGCAACTCAGTTCTTGCACAGCCCAGGATGCCTCAGACAAAAAAACTGTCACAATCAACAAAATCATAGATTTCATAGACTCTCCCCTTATGACTTGCCCTTAATCCCGGTCCGATTCGAATTCAAGTGAAAGGAAGTGACAAAAACTCCACTCTAAAAGAGCAGCGTGTTAGCTCTGGAATTGCCAGATCTGAGTCAATACAGAAGCACCTGACCCATTTTCTTTCAATCTGCGCGTCACGGTGAACATCTCCATGCAAGTTTTCAGCGCAAGGCCCCATCTTTTGCGAAAACTCATCCCGGCATTGAGCCCGATGCCGGCCTTCTGATGTCGAATTTGATTTCCCGTTTCTTGATGGATTCTCGCTGAAACCAAGATCGTCCAGGCAGCTCGAGTGGAAAGAATCGATAGACTTTTTCGGCCACTTTCATAATAGGCATCGGCCAGAACCAGCAGTCGATCGCGCAATTCCTTCAACTCTCCTCGTCCCTCCTCTCGCAGCAATTGAGATGGATTGTCCCGACACCATTCTTGAGGAAGCCAGCAGCGTCCCTTCTGCAACTCCAAGGGCAAATCTTGGGCTATTTGAGTCAACTGCATCGCAATTGCCAAATCCACAACACATTTTCGCGCCTTTTCCGATCGAATCCCCATGGCAGAGACCAGCATCAAGGCCACCGTCCCCGCCACACAATAGGCCCGATCAATCAGTTCGCGTTGATTGGCAATCGGAACTGTCAATGCCGTCCAATGGAGGCCCCGCAAAAAATCGAGGGCGTACAATGATGGGATCGAGTGTCGACGAATGATTTCTTGGAAACTGTGCCAGGGTTCCCCGATGACTTGCACTTCGCTGTAACAGATCTCCGTAAATTTTTTCAGTTCCTTCAGAAGCAAATCCGCTTCAAAAACATCTTTTGAATGAGCCACTTGCCCTTCGCAAAATTGAAACCAATCGAAGATTTTCCAGACCTCACTGCGCAACTTTTTCTCAAAAAACAAATTCAAAAACGAAAATTTTCGAGGATCATATAAAGTTTCGCTTCGTGCCGGTTCCTTCATGTTTTTCACCCTACCAAGCTCACCTTCCCCGTCAAATTTCCTTCTGACGAGACTTGCCGAGAATCAGGACGGGATCGGAATAAAGAGGATCAATTTGAATTTGCCATACAACAAGGTCACACTGCGCCTTGAAGATCACCGGCGAATTCCGTTAGCCTGAACAGATGAAAAAACCATTTTCCCATTTGAGATTTATTTGCGCTTTACTCTCTCTGAATACCTTGATCTCCTGCTCCAGTTTTTCAAACCAAAAGGAACCCGAAGTGAAAACAGTTTCTTCCGTTGATCTGCAAAAATTTATGGGAAATTGGTATGTGCTGGCCGGACGATTCACGCCCCTTGAAAAAGATGTGCACAATGGTTTGGAGACCTACACCTGGAATGAGAAAGAACAGCGCATCGATATTGGCTTTAACTACAATCAAGGGAGCTTTGAGGGAAAGCTCAAGTCCATTCCTCAAAAGGGATGGGTTGAGAATTCCTCGACAAACGCTCACTGGAAAGTTTCACCATTGTGGCCTTTGAAATTTGACTATCTCATCGTCGGCCTGGCTCCCGACTATTCATGGACCGCCATCGGCGTTCCCAGCCGGAAGTACCTTTGGATCATGGCCCGCGACCCTCGCAATTCCGAGAAAACCGTGGCGGAAGCCATTCGCCACCTTGAGGAAATTCAATATCCCACTGGAAACCTGGTGAAAGTCCCGCACCAGCTCAATCATCAGTGATGCGGATAGCTGCGTGGATTTCGTTTGCAGTGCTGTTGGGCTTAGGCCTTCTCACTCCCATAACAGACAGTGATGTCTTTTTCGGAATGAGTCTCGGCCGTCTGCTTCTTGAAACCGGCATTCCAGCGCAAGATCCCTATCTCTACACTCCATTTCAAGATTGGAATGTGCACCACCAGTGGCTCGGAAATCTCATTTTTTATTTTTTCTACCAAGTGGGGGAAGTCCCCGGACTTTATGCCTTGCGATTTCTCTTGTGGTTCGGGATTTTCACAGTGCTTTTCTGGAAATCCAAAACCTGGAAAAACAATGAGGCCGTCACCATCTTGATTTTCACGGCAGCCGCATTTGTGAGTTCTCAGCGCTTTATCGATCGTTCTTCCGTCTTCTCTGATTTGCTGATGATTTCTTTCTCGGCCCTTTTGATTGATCGACGCAAGTTGAGTTCAAGGATCCTGCTCCTCATTCCCTGCCTTATGGCTCTGTGGGTGAACTTGCATGCCGGATTTGTCATGGGCCTGGCCGTTTATAGTGTCTATATTCTCAGTCGTGGCCGACAAATCGACTGGCCTCATATCTTGAGTCTTATGGGCTCCTATATTGCCTGCCTGCTGAACCCCTTGGGATGGAAAGGCATATTCTATCCTCTGCAAACTGTGCTCAAACCCCAATGGGCCATCTACCGTTCTTGGCATTTAGAGTGGAAACCCCTTTACTCGGAGCCCTTTCTTTATGCCTGGGAAACTTGGACTCTTTTGGCCCTTTTTCTGCTGGCGACTTTGTCTTTGATTGCAGTCTTTCAATCCAGCCGCTCTCGCAACTTGTTTCCCTTTTTCCTTCTTTTGATATTTTCATATTTTGCACTGGATGCCTCCCGCTTTGCGAGCACCAGCGCCCTGGGGTTTTCCCTGATTGCTTTGCATAGCCTTGAGCAACTGAAGTGGAAAATTTCACCACGATTCAATTTGATCTTAAATTCAATTTTGATTTTAGGACTGAGCCTGACGAGCCTGAGTATCGCAATGTTTGGTTACTCTTTGGTCTACGGTCCCCAAAAGGTCGAAGCTGGTATTGACGAATCCGCGCTCCCCGTCCAGGCCACAGAGTTCATTGAGAGAAACCATTTGCAAGGGCGATTTTTTAATCAATATGAGTGGGGCGCTTATTTGGTTTGGAGACTCAACCGACCCAAAAGTCTTTTCATTCATACTTTTGTAGATGATCCCCAGGTGCTCATTCAAAGTTATTACGGAATCAATCAGCGGCAATTTGTTTTTCTGGAAACGGTCCAGAAGTATGGCATTCAATATTTTCTATTGGATCGGAAAATATTCTTCGTCGAACCACGTCCCAATTTGCTCAAGTTTCTCGAGGATTGGAAGATCATTTATCAGGACAACACGGCTGTCCTCTGGGAAAAACCAAAATCCATCAAATAAAAATGATCAAATTCTCTTCAGGGCTTCCTGAAGATCCTGAATAATATCATCCGCACTTTCCAGACCAATGCTCAATCGAATGGCTCGAGGATCAATTCCGGATTCACTCTGCTTTTCGGCTGGAATCGCCGAGTGAGTCATGAAGCCCGGAACTTCAATTAGAGTTTTCGTCGTCCCTAAACTCACTGCCAAAGTGATCGAATAGGAATTTTTAGCAATGTCGTTAACAAAGCGCTGACACTTTTTCATATCTCCTTTTAATTGAAAGGAAATCATCGTCCCAGGCGAAAAACGTCCCTCGGGAGATTTCAAATACTTTCGGGCCAAGCGCGCTTGCGGATGGCTTTTCAATCCGGGATAAGTGACGCTCTGAACTTTGGATTGAGCTTCCAGGAATTTGGCAACTTTACCCGCCGTCTCTTGTTGTTGCTCAAAACGAATGGCCTGAGTGGAAATTCCGTAAACCAAAATGTGCCAGGCCGAGTAAGGATGAATGATCGCACCAAAATCTTTTCGCGCCATTCTCAACGGCCCTTCAAAGGACTTGGGTCCGATCACAGCGCCACCCATTTCAGTTCCGAAACCCGAAATGTTTTTAGTCAAACTCTGAATAACAAAATCAATTCCCCACTGCAAAGGACGAAGGGACCAAGGTGTCGCAAAGGTATTGTCGACGACCGTGTAAATTTGATTTTCTTTTGAGCGCTTTTTATTCGCCGCTTTTACGGAACGCACAACTTGTTCCAAATCGGCAATTTCCAAAATCGGATTGGAAACCGATTCAAAATAAACCACTCGTGTCTTGGGGTCCGCCAATTCGGCTTCGAGAGCTTGCCGGTTCTGCAAATCCAAAATCGCGCTTTCGATTCCAAATCTTGGCAACCAATGCGTGAGCAAACTGTAAGTGCAACCGTAAAGGGTTCGGTGAGCGACAACTTTCTGATTATTGGAAACCAAGGTCATCAAAGTGGAGGCGATCGCCCCCATTCCGCTCGCAAAAGTCACGGCACATTCGCCTTTTTCCAGAAGCGCCAATTGGTCTTCAAGCATTTTCGTGGTGGGCTCTTCTAAGCGATCATAAATCCAAATTGGCTTTTGCGAATCTGAAGCTCCGAAAGAGCTGAATCCTTCCGCTCCCCTCTCCAAAGAGTCCAAGCGAAAGGTTGTCGAGGCAGTCAATGGCGGAATCAAATGATGGGAAAACTCCCAGGACTTGGACAGGAATTCTCCATGGATAGCTTGAGTTCGTGGAGAAAGATTGGAAGCAGTTTTCTTTTTCGACATGAGATTCGATCCTTGTGAATGGCGTCTAAAACTAGAGCACATATCCTATTTGATGGAAAGCCTTTTTGCCATTCACTCCCCCGCGGGAGTTTTTGCCACAGTCCACCTCATTTGACACACAACAGACAGAAACTCTTAGCGTCTGCAGCAATCACCATGCCCACAATTTGCAAAATCCCTGGCAGGAGGATTCATGCGCCGTGATCAACCCAGGAACGCCCCTATTTGGGGAGAGACCCCGACCCAGGCTGCCTCACACTTCAGCAAAGATTCGGAAACAAAATCGCACAATGAAATGACAAAGGAGGAAAACATGAACACTGAAAAAGTATCGCAGAGAATTTTGGCCCTCATCCCGGCCTTGGCAATTGCACTGACGGCCCAGATCAGTTTTGCCGAGGAAAACACAAAAACCTACAAATCGACGACTTCCATGAGTCGCGAACAAAAAGAGCGCAGGGAGGAGAGAAAGGAGATGGTCAAAGATCGCAAAGATGTTTCTGAGCAAATCCAAAGCGCCATCGATGTCGTTCACAAAATGGAAAAAGACAGTCGTTTGAACAAAGTGCTTCAGCAATCCAAAGGTGTCTTTATTGTGCCTAAATACGCTCGAGCGGGATTGGGAGTTGGCGGCCGAGGTGGCGAAGGGATTGCCTTGATCAAGGAAAACGGTCGTTGGAGTGATCCAGCCCTCTATAATTTTGGTGGCATCAGTTTGGGAGCTCAGGCCGGAGTTGAAACCGGTTCCATTGTGATGATCTTAAACAATGACAAGGCTCTTCGTGGCTTTATGAAAGAAAATAACTTTGAATTGACGGCCGACGCTGGCCTCTCAATTGTGAATTACAATGCCAAGGCCCAAGCCACTGCTGATCTTGGAGATGTCACAGTCTGGTCTGACACTTCAGGACTGTTTGCCAATATCACAGTCGGAGTTTCGGATATTCACTTTGATACGGACGAGTCCATGGCTCTCTATGGAAAGAAAATTTCTCCTGCAGATATTTTCGCCGGAAAAGCCAAAGCCAAAGATCAAAAGGTGGCTGACTTGAAAAAAGCTCTGGGCAGCGAAGCATCCATGTCTGGCGGTTCTCAGCCCGCTATCATCGACTCGAAAGAAATGGATTCTCAAGAAGACAACAAATAGTCTCCGGGGCCATCCACCAACAGGGGTGGCCCTGATTTCAATTCACCAGAGCTTCATCTGGTGAATTGACCACCGAGGGCGCAGGCCGGTTGAGAATACGCCGCTGTCGATTCAAAACATAACTCGAAGGTCGATCAATTCGAAATTTTCGCGGATTCGGAAGAACAGCTACCATCAAAGCGGCTTGCGAAGAATTTGTTTTGCGCGCACTTCGTCCAAAGTACTTTTGAGATGCGGCTTCGACTCCGTAGACGCCGGGGCCAAACTCGATCACATTCAAATAAACTTCCATGATTCGCTCTTTGGGCCAAAGAGCTTCCATCAGAACAGTGAAATAAGCTTCCAACCCTTTTCTCAACCAACTGCGACCGGGCCACAAAAATACATTTTTCGCCGTTTGCTGGGAAATGGTGCTCGCGCCCTTGATTCTTTTATGAGTTTTGTTGTGCTGGATTGCTTTCTCAATTGCTTCGTAATCAAAGCCATTGTGCTCATAAAACCGATAATCTTCGGCTTTGAGAACAGCCCTCTGAATCGAGGGGGAAATCTCTTCGAGATCCACCCAATCTTTCTCAATTCCGATCATTTCTTTTTGAAAAACAGAGCCCAGGGAACGCAAGACCATCAAGGGAGTGAGAGGCACGGGCGCAAATCGATAAACCAGCACCATGCCCACACTTGAGACGAAAAAAAGCAGGCTCAACCGCAGCAAAATTCGCCGAATTCGCGGCCCCGAAATCAAAGCTTTCATATTTCGCAATCTTGTCAAAAGAGCCTGCAAGTGTCCAGAAATACACAACAATGCAACCAGGCCCCGAATTTCTTACAGGGTTCGCGAACTGGAAATGAGAGCAAATCTCGACAACTAGGAATGCTTACCGATAAGGCAGCTCTTTTCTGAAGTCCAGCTTTTTCTCAACCGAAGAAGAGCTATGCTGAACACCAAAAACATGAAGATTTCTTTTTTTGAGATTCTAGTCGTCTGCTGTGGTATTGCCGGCTTGGCTCAAATCTCCTTGATCATCCGATCCCAGATTATGGAAAGCCGAAGCCGGGAACTTCAGGAGTCCCTCAACCGCTCAGCAGTCATCATGAAAGAAAATTTAGCCAAATATGATTATGCCTTGCAAGGAGTCGCGGGTTTATACGCCGTAGAGGATTTCAAGCCTTCCGATGCCAACTTCCGAAAGTACGCGCAAAGCAGAGATTTTTTCAAAGATCTCAATGGAACCATCGGTGTTGGATTTGCCCGTCCCGTTCCTGGTTCTGAAGGATTGAGCTATCAGAAAAAACTTCTGCAAAAAAAATCCCCTCACTCCATTCGTCGGTTAGATGGACAAAAAATCTCCTTCCTCTCTCATCTCTTCGTGGTCGAGAAAATCGAACCTCAAGAGAACAATCGGGATTGGCCGGGACTTGACTTGGCCTCTGAAAAAGAAATTTTCACAGCGGCCACGCAAGCCAGGATCTCTGGGCTTCCTTCAATGACTTCTCAAATTCCTCTTTATCCTTTTGAAAAAAAACGCCAGGGTTTTATTCTCTTTCATCCGCTGTATCGAAATTCCACCACGGCCAGCTCCTCGCAAATACAAACCCGCGAGTTTATTGGTTGGGTTTTTGGAGTCTATGATAGCCATCAACTGTTCGCACCGGTTTATTCCCAGGCAGATCATCGCCTTCAACTTCAAATCGACAACCAAAAAGATATTCCGATCCCAGCTCAGATTTCCGCCGCTTCCCGAAAAGCCCCAAAAGCCGCCTATCTCGACAGCATCAGCGTGCGAATTTTCAATCAGGAATGGAAAGTCAATGCACAGGCGGATGATTACATTTGGACGACTACAGATTCCTGGCTACTATGGAGTTTTTCAGCTATCGCCTTTTTGGCTCTCTTGCCCTTGGCTGCGTATATGCAGTCGATGGCTCAAGCTGCCGATCTGGCCAGCTCCAAAAGCCACTCCCTTTCGAGCTGGCAAAATGCCGTTTTACAAAGCACCGATTATGCCATTATCACCACAAACCCCAAAGGCCTGATTGAATCCATCAATCCAGCAGCTGAAAAAATGCTCGGATATTCCAGCAAAGAGGTTCTCGGATTAAACACTTTAGAAACCTTTTGCGATTTTTCTGAAGACCTTCATCAGCACGTCGTATTCTCTAAAAATCCGCACAGAAGACAAAGCCGCAATCTCAAAGAAATGGAAAGCGGAGCTTTGATTTCAGGATCCCAAACGATTCGCTGTTACCACACTCGACGAGATGGGATGCGAATTCCCGTGCAGCTCACCCTCACGCCCATCCGAGGTCCAGAAGACTTGGTCGTCGGCTTTCTGGCAATTTCCCGAGATATCACGGAAGTCATTCGCGCCGAATCACAGTTGAAACAGGTGATTGATGCCCTGAATGCCAGCGCCATTGTTGCCACCACAGATGTGCGCGGAAAAATCATCGAAGTGAATGAAACTTTTTGCAAAATCACTGGCTACAATCGTGACGAACTGATCGGCCAGTCACATCGGATCATCAACTCGGGATATCATGAATCCGAATTTTTTAAAAAAATGTGGCAGCAAATCCAGTCGGGAAAAGTGTGGACGGGCGAAATTCAAAACAGAAAAAAATCAGGCGAACTTTATTGGGTACACACAGTGATCTCCCCTCTTTATGATGAATTTGGGAAAATGGATCGTTTTTTGGCCATTCGCTTTGACATCACAGAGAGAAAAAAATCCGAATTGAGTGTGATACAATCAGCTCGCATGGCTTCGCTAGGTGAAATGGCAGGCGGAATTGCCCATGAGATCAACAACCCATTGGCGGTCATCCGTTCCCGGAGCGATCTCCTCTTGAGATCTTCTCTTCAGGGGAATCTGGACCCAATTAAACTGCAAACTGATCTTAAAAAAATCGCCTCGACATCGGATCGAATTGCCAAAATTATTCTTGGCCTGAGAACTTTCTCCAGGGACTCGAGTGCTGAGAAAAGCCAAGTTTCCAATTTGCAGTCGATCTTGGACGAATCAGTGGATTTGTGCCAGCAAACTTTCAAGAACAAAGGCATCTCATTGAAGATTCAGAATCATATCGAAAAACCAGTCCTTTGCCGTCCCTTGCAAATGTCTCAAGTTCTCGTCAACCTCCTGAACAATTCTATGGACGCCATTTCTGGCCTGAATGAGAAATGGATTGAAATTGAAACGAGCGATCAGGGAGAACAAGTGGTTATTCGAGTCACTGATTCAGGGAACGGCATTCCAAAAGAAATTGTTCATAAAATTATGCAACCTTTCTTTACCACCAAAGAGGTCGGAAAAGGCACAGGGATGGGACTGAGTATTTCGAAGGGAATGATCGAAGGTCAGGGAGGGAAGTTTTACTACGACCCAACTTCTCCGCACACGCGTTTCGTGATTGAAATTCCAAAGGCCGAAATGTCAGTTGTCCAGCAGGTTTCCTAGAGGTCAGTGGAGTTCAAGTCTTCGGTGTCAGATGTTTTCTGTTTAGCTAAAGTGAAAGTGAATCGAGAGCCTTTTCCGAGCTCGGATTCGACTTGAATTGTGCCCCCGTGGCTCATGACGATTTTTTGACAAGAAGCCAGACCAATCCCTAGGCCATCGGCGGCATTTTTATCCCGGTTCTGAATGCGATAGAAAAAATCGAAAATCTTTGGCAAATACTGACTTTCAATTCCGAACCCATTGTCTCCGACTGTAAACTCCCAAAATTTTTCCAATTCCCGGCAAGACACTTGAATTTGAGCTTTGCGCCCGGGATGGCGAAATTTGATCGAATTGCAAAAGAGATTTTGAAACAGTTGAAGCAATTGAACTTCCACTCCGCGAATCACTGGTAAATTTCCCAAGACTTCAATTTGAATATCTGACTCTTTGATGGAGACGAAGAGATTTTTTTGAACCTCTGAAATCAAACTGTTCATGCATACTTGAGAAAAAGAATCAGGGTATACTTCGCCAGCTCGGGCGTAAGCCAAAAGACTGTCAATGAATTTGCCCATTCGACGGCCGGCCTTGTTGACGAAATCAAAATACTGCCGGTCTTCTTCTGACACGAGTGGCTGATATTTTTCAGCCAAATACTCAGAAAACTGCGCAATGGTATTCAATGGAGATTTGAGATCATGAGCGACAATGGCGGCAAATCTTTCAAGCTCTTCGCTTTTCTTGGTCAGAGCTTCTTCATGTTTCTTTCTCTCTGTGATGTCCACAGCCGTTCCGGCCACACAGATCAATTGACCCTCTGGATTGCAAAGAGCTTGTCCTCGTCCGAGAATCCAACGGACGCTGCCATCGGGCCAAATCACTCGGTGCTCCATGCGATAGGGCTTTTTCGAGGCCAAAGCCTCTCGGATCACTCCCTGACAATTTTCTCTGTCCTGAGGGTGAATCAAATCCAAGTAGTCTTCATATTTCCCAGAGAAAGTATTGGCGGACAGCCCGAAAAGAGATTCCAATTTTTCACACCAATTGATTTTTCCTGAGTTCACATCCCAGTTCCAAATGCCAATTTTGGAAGCTTGCAGAGCGGCTCCCGAAAATTCATCTTGCGATGTCATCAGAGAAAAAATGTGATCATTTGGAAAATTCATTGCCCGTCTTTTAAGCTTTTCCTCTCTGAAAGTCCACTCAAAAATAAATGAATTCAATTTAAACAAATTCTTAATCAGAGAGTGATCGCTCGGAAAACCAGTGTTTGCTTCAAAAACAAAGGACGTCTTAGAATAAGGAAATGTGCGCTGCCTATACAATTCAGGGGCCGGTGAAAAGCTTTTCCCTGCCATTTGCCTTCCAGAACCGCTTATCCACGACAGATTTCGATCTCCGGGTCGTGCCCTACAGACTCGCTCCGCTCTTTTACCAAGACAAATCTTCAGTGATATTGAGTGAAATGTCCTTCAGCTTGGTTCCCTCTTGGTCCAAAGAACGCAAAGTCAAATTCGCCACTCACAATGCCCGAATGGAAACAATTCTGGAGAAACCGACTTGGAAAAAACCTTTCCTGCAGCAAAGGGCCCTGATTCCCATTTCCTATTTTGTCGAGCCGATTTACGAGAATGAGCTGGCCGGCAATTTGGTTCAGTTCCATGCCATTGACCACTCGCATCTTTTTGCAGCTGGAATTTATGACGAATGGGTCGACAAATCCACAGGAGAGATTCTGCAAAGTTTTGCCATCGTCACCACCGAACCTCCCGCCGATGTGGCTCGCATCGGGCACGATCGCTGTCCGGTCTTTATAGACCCCACTGGTTTTGAGGCTTGGCTGGACCCCCTTTTCTCAGATGGGCCAGCTCTGATTGAATTGCTGAAATCTCATCAGCAAAAATTGCGTTTCCAGGGCCTGATTGATCGCCCGATGCGCCCTGGTTGGGAAAAACGCAAATAATTCTATTTGTCGATAGCCGATCTTCCGGCCTGCGCAGTGACGACTCCACAAGCAACAACTTGGGATACATTTGCCAGCACCAAGGCACCTGCCAATAGAGGTCGGTCTTCCGACACCGAGTGCTCTTCTGTTTTGAATGTGTTTTGGGCTTTGCCATTGCGATCAGACTTTAAAACTGAAAGCTGCTCAGCCTCAGCCAAACGCACATTTTGACAACTCCCTCCTTCAGTCCAAAGAATTCGATAACTCCGCTGAGGCCTCAAGCCTTCGACTCGGTAAGTGACAATCACACTGTTCGGCATTTGCTCCAATTGAAATTGCCCTTTGAGTGAGGGCAGAGCTGAAGCTTGCATTTGAGCCTCGGCCAAGCGCACGGAATCTAGCACTTCGGACTTTTTCTCCTCAACTTGCAAACCGGCCGTTTGAGCACAGGCCGCGACCAGCAGAACGCAAAACAATAAAGTATGGGACTTTCGCGTCACAAACACCTCCTGCTGCCCTTAAATCTGCCATGATCTCGAGGGCGAGCAAAGTGAAGGTCTTCCCAAGACCGAACGTGAAGATATTATAAACAAAGTTGACCCGACTTGCCGTCATCAGTTAATTCCCTCTCAACAAACACTCAAAGGAGTTCCAATGAATCCGCTATTTGCACTTTTATTGACGGCCTTTTTGACTCTTGGTTTTCAAGCCCCTGCATGGGCCGACTACGCAACGACTCCCCAGCCTTATCCTGGCGCACACGGTCCGTTTCCTTCTTACCCTTATTACCCGCCAGCGCCTGTTTACCCTGCGCAGCCTTCTCCCTTCATCATGTGCTTTGCTCAAGGCTTGGCCAATGGAGCTTTCTTCTATGGAGTCGGTTTGAATGTCTACGCCGCAAATGAGTGGGCCTTGTATGCTTGCCACTCTACTAGACAATACTGCCGACCCACTGGCTGCCGTCCTTATTAATTTTTCATTCCGATCTCTGGACCAAAGGCAAACTGCTGATGTTTGAAGCCCATCTCAGTTTGCCTTGTCTGCCCCTTAAAAATCTGGACTCAACAGCCCGCAACGCCCACCTGATAATGATTTGAGAAGACCCACCAAAATCTCAATTGAGTTCAGGATGGTCCATGTTCTCAGATCTCCCTCGGATTTTCTCTCTAGGGCTGGCGACAACGCTGTTGGCATCTATTTCCATAGCTCAGTCCGCGAGCACTCCGGTATTCTCCGGCCCTCTCCGCTATGTGGTTTGCACGTCCGGAAGCTCTCTGAATGTTCGCGACCAAAGTTTAAAGAGAATATTGTTTACGGTTCCCGCATACTCGGAAGCCAAACCGATGCAATCCTTTGCTCCTGGCTGGTTGGAAAAAGAAATCAACGGCGTCCTTTACACCTTTGTAAAAGTGCAATTTCCCGATCGTATGTCGACTGAAAATGTCGGATGGATCAGCGAGGATTTCTTGAAGGTCCGTTCCCAATGCCCCCAAGCTGTGACGGACTCGAATCTATCTCCTGCTCCTTCCCGACTTCAATGGAGCTTTCCGACAGTCGAGAGACCAACTCACTCTTATAAAACCGGCATGCGACGTTTTGGCTCCTCTCGAGATGGTGGCCAACGTTTGCATGCGGCTGGAGATTTATATCGCGTTGATGATGAACCTGTCTTGTCGATCAGTGCGGGACAAATTTTGCGGGATCGCTATTACTTTTATCAAGGCACTTATGCGATCGAAGTTTTGCATCGCGAAGGACAGGTCGTTCGCTATGGAGAAATCAAAGGCCGAAAGCCTCCTCGTCTCTCTGGCAGTCTTGTTTCGGCAGGTCAGCCACTGGGCTTCATTGGAACTGTGAATTCGGGATGTTGTCTCCCTATGCTCCACTTTGAAATGTACAGCGGGTCGGAAAAGGGCCCCCTCACTCAAAGTGGCACTGCCTTCAATCGTCGCAAAGACTTGATGGACCCCACCGCTTTCCTCGGGCTTCGGGAAAAGGAAAAATTCGGAGTCTCTTATTAAAAAAATAAAATCTTCCTCAGTGGCATTTTTGAGTCTTCCCCTTCTCATAGGGGGCTTGGCAATGGCTTGGAGTTGGAAATCAAATTTTGAAACCTCTTCAGAGCCATCGCAGGCAAATGCGGCCTCGACGGTTGCTAACGAAAAACAAATCTCAGCTTTTCCGAACCCAATGACTCAGCCTTCGACTTCTAGCGAACGTGAACCTGCTAGCGAAGAACTCAACGCCTTGGTCGACATGAGCCGCTCACTTTTTCAGTACACTCGGCCTGAAAGCCAAATCGAAGACCTGATTCGATATCTCGAAACCAGCCGTCAACAACCGCAAATATTTCGCGACTCGAACGAACAAACTGGCGATCTTTTGATTGTGAGAACTCGCAGCCCCCTGCCTGGCACCCGATATTTCCATGCTCAATATTTTTCCGACAAAAATGATCAACATTTTCTTCAACACATGTCCTTTGAATTTCGTCCCGGCGACAAATCCCTGCCTTCGGTGATTGCCTCCTTGCAAAGCACTTTTTCCGGCCTTCCCGCGCCCAAAATAAAAAAAGAAGGCTATGTGCAGTGGGATGCAGGTCATGGCTATATTCTCTGGGCGAAAAAAATGGAATTAGCTGACTTGCAGGACGACCCCTTTAACTCTTACACCCTCGACGATGCCGGCACCATTCGCGTCGCCATCGAACTCGAAATACACGACGACGCTGGCCCCCACGATCACTGAAGTTTCGACAATAGACCAGACAAGTAGAAGAACGACAACATTTCCTGCCGAGATCAAGAAATCTCAGATATCTTGAAACCTTCAAGGAGAATTTATGAAATGGGCTGTCGCCGCTTTGTTGGCTCTCTTATCACTTGGAACTCTCTCGGCCTGCTCTCTGTTTTCGAGCGACGAACAAGAAGTCACCATCATCCCGCTAATGCCCGAGTCGATGCCAGAAACTTCCGTCACTCCTGAATCGACCGATACCATCGTCCCGACTTCGACCACTGTGAAATCCGCAGTGAACTCTCCAGCCACCAAATCAAAAAAGACCAAGTAAGCAATTCTCATATTCGATCCCAATTTAAGTTTGCGGAAAAACAAGAGATCAAAACAGATTTTGAATTGCTCTTGAATTTTCGCGACGGATCGCGATGATGTCAGTTTGACAAGCTCATTTTCCACTGGCCCTTAGAGCTTTCGGGAGATTTCAATGGCTGCAAGCGCTACTCATCATAGCATCCGAGTGCATTTCGAATTTGGAGAAAAATCCGATTATAAAAAACTAAAAGAGTCTTTGAAGAAAATAAAGATCTCAGACTTACTGCCGCAGCCGAACGGGCCCTCACTCCAACTGCCTTTGGGAGAGTACTACATCCATTCCACTCATCAGCCTGAAGAGCTTCGGGAACTCATTTATGAAATTGCTTCGCAAATTTCGAAAGCCAGCGTCATTGTCACCAGTGGACAAAATATTGCATGGGTGGGATTGGAATCAGCTTGAGGTCGCGGGTCTGCGAGTGATTGAACGCAAAGTGGCGTTATAGATGACAGCAAATTCCCCTTGCGAATAAAATGGCTGCTTTTCTCGCAAATACTGCTCGGGGTCTCCCCCCATATTGTGAACCGAGTGAAAAATCATGTCTTCCGCTAAAATCAACAGGGCTGCCAAAGGATGAATCTGATCTGCCGTCAGTCCGAGCGGGAATCCACTTCCGTCGGGTCTTTCATGGTGCTGGCGAATAATCACATCCACCTCCGGAGGACAGAAATTCCACTTCAGAATAGCATCTGCTGTCTTCATCGGATGCTCAAAAATTCTTTGCAGGGAAGGGTCTTGAGAAAAATCTTTCATATCCCCTTCGCTTAAAACTGTCATCATGGTCGAAAGCAAATCTTCATCCAGATCCATGTCATGCAGGAGACAGGCAAAAGTTATTTTTTGCCTGAACACTTCCGATGTCCACCCCAGCTCTTCCAAAATTCCTGTGCAAGCCACAGCCAACAAGACACTCAAAGTCGAAAGCCGAGACTGCCGCTCACTGGCCAAGCGTTTGGCGACTTCTCGAAAATCCGGATTTCTCTCCAAAAGCTTCGACACTTGACGAATATTCTCACTGGCCATCTGAACTGTGGCCGGCGACCAGCCAAAAGATTTTCCGGCGTCCATGATCACTTGGTGATCAATGGCCAAAGTGTGGGCCGCTTCGGCATTGGCGAGCTCTTTCCAAATTTCCCGAGACAGAATCTCTTTCTTGTAATTCAAAATAAAACTGTCATAACTCGAATATTCAATCCACAGTTTCTTGATTGCTTTTTTCTGAAACCTCTCATATTCGACATCCGTGAAGGTGCTACCGGGATGAAGAACTTTGATAAAATTGTCGCCTGAAAGTTTCAGGAAAATCGGAGCTTCGAGCAGATTGATTTTGCGAAGGACTTCAATCAAGACTGGCACATAAGTTCGAGTCTGAGATCCCGTGGTGATTTGAAATGAGCGAACCACTTTTTCAAGCTCTGCATCCGTGAAAGGCTTGCCAATCACAGCAATTTTCTCAGCTCCATTGAATTCCTTGTGGTCCTTGACTTGCGCTGTACTGATCAACACAAAGGGAGTGTCTGGATGATTTTTTCTTAAAAACTGAAAGACATGCCCGCCATTTCTTTTGGGCATGTTGTAATCACTGAAAACAATCGATAAATCAGGATTTTTTTCAATCAAAGCAATGGCCTGCGCCCCATCGAAGGCTTGCAACACTTCGCAGTCAGGAAAAATACCTTGAATCATCAAAGACAGGACCTCGACGAGATCCTGAACATCATCCGCAATTAAAACTTTCATGGCTCCACGCTTTGTCTCTTTTTAAAATCTCATCAGCTTCACAAAAAGAGATCAAGCTTTCCTAGACCCACTCATTCAATTTCAATCATTCAGACGTAAACACTGAAGAGGCGCCAAATCTGAATCGACAGAAAGGCTGCCGCTCCCCGATCGATTGACAGCCACGAAGATCAATAGCTCTCTTCCCGGCTCGACTGCGGGAGGCTGCTCTCCCTCGACGGGTTCGGGAGGGAACAAAGGCGGAGTATAAGGTCTTGCGAATTCACTCTGAAACACCGGACTTTCGGCTGCCACCACCGCCTCACCTTTTTGTTCCCAGATCTCCTCAAAAAAGAGAATCCCTGTTCGAACTTGATAATGAACTGAATTCGCTGGAGATTGCGTCTCCTTCAATTCAATAATTTGGAAGGATTCAAATCCTGAGACTTGCGAACTGCAATCAAAAACAGTTCTCTCGACTGTTTCAGCCCGCACGTTCAATCCACCGATCAAAGCCAATAGAAAACTCATGACTGATTTCATAAAACCTCCGAGTTCATGGAAATACTTCGAAGATCGAAATCTGTCTACCGACACTCTTCTTCACGTCACAGTGTGCTCTTGTCAAAATGACTCATTTTTCTCACTGACACGGATCTGGAAAATGAAATCAACTCCATCTCATCAATTGCTGAAATGGAATGTGACATTTCAAAATGGCTTCATCCCAATGACGACTGCAAATCTTTTCACTGAAATCCAAATCGGCCAAAGTCCGAGCCACTCGAAAGACCGCCTGCTTGCGCCTGTGTGAGACTTGTTCTTCCAATTGAACAGATTTCAACAGACCCGGATTTATAAGTTTCGAATGAACTTCCTTGGATCGCGATTTTGAAAACTCTTGCGCTTTTTGAATTTGACCGAACAATTCTTTTCCTGAAACTGAAAGTTCGCCGATTTTTTGCGTGAACTCCAGAATTTCGAATCGGTCAATCAGGGGTCCTGACAAGCGCGAGCCATAACTGCGGCAGTGGCGATTCGAAAAAGAGCAGGGTTTGCGCTCAGGCAAAACCGGAGTCCATTTGCCACAAGGACAAAGATTGGTGGTGGCCACAATCTGGCATCGGGCGGGATATTCGCGAAGCTTCCCATTGCGAACCACTCGCATTTTTCCCTCTTCAAAAGGCTCTCGCAAGGCTTCTTGCACAGCACTTGAGTATTCCAACAATTCATCCAAAATCAAAACTCCGCCGTGGGCTCTTGAAATTTCTCCGGCACAGGGAACAGAACCACCGCCAATCATCGTCATCAACGGAGTCGAATGATGGGGCCGGACCACCGGCCGCCATTGAAGCTTTCCTCCCCACTCCGAATGAATTTTTTGAAGCTGCTGAAAATCCTCGACACTGGGCTCACACAAAAATCCTGGAAGAACTTGCGCAACCGTGGTCTTGCCAGTTCCTGCTGGACCCGCCATTAAGGCCGAGTGCTCTCCGACGGCGAGAATTTTGAGTATCCGAGCTTGCTCCGAAGAAAACATTTGATTGACCAATTGCCAGGGCCGAAGTGGGATTTGCAAACGAGCAGTCGATTGAATTTCGCGAGGTCTTTCGAGATCCTGAAGATGGGTGATCGATTGTCGCCGAAAACTCGACGCTTGTTGAGAACCTGCGCCGGTCAAAACAATTTTCTCCAAACCCAAAGGAGCCGATGACAAATCCTCAGGCTCCAGGACATCTCCCCCCAACCCCAGCTCTCCATAGATAAAAAAATCTTCGCTGAAAACCGGAGCGCGCGCTTGCTCTGACTCCCAAAGATAAGCGGCAGCGACCGCCAAATCCAATCCTCTCGATGTCTTCTTCAGATGACTGGGCCTCAAATTGACGAGAATTTGTTGAGCCACGGGAAAATCAAACCCCGCAGCTTTGATGGCACTTTTGATTCTCAAGGCACTTTCTTTGAGATGCTGATCCGGAAGTCCTAAAAATTGAATTCCCGGAAGGCCCGGCCACAAAGTCAATTCGACCTGAACTGGTTGCAACCCTTGCTTATCACGAATAAAAGACTGAACTTTGATCATGCACAAGTGCACTGCAAAACTCAAAGCTCCCTGACCATGACTTCGCTTCCTGCTGAAGCCAGAAACAGACGAAAATCGGATTTTTAAGACTTGAGATTTTCCAGGTCCGACAGGGGATGATGCTCATCCACTGTTTTGACGAGATTCTGAGTTGTCACATTGGTGTAAATCTGAGTGGTCTGAATGCTCGAATGCCCCAAGAGAACTTGAATGCTGCGCAAATCAGCACCGCTCTCCAACAGAGCTGTGGCACAGCCATGACGGAAACGATGAGGCCCCACGGGCTCATCAAATCCAGCTCGGGCCGACCAGGCTGCCAGCCAGCGCCAAATATCCACTCGCGAAGGTCGGTGACCTCGGTCATTGATCAACAAGGCACCCGTGCTGTCTTTGGCTAAATTTGCACGAGCCGTCTGCAAATACTGACGCATTTGTTGCGCCAGCTGGTCCGTCATTGGAACCAGTCGCTCTTTGTTTCCCTTGCCGAGAATTTTCAACCAGCGATCGGTTTCATTGTAGTCTTCCAAGTTCAGAGCAATCAGTTCGCTCACTCGACAGCCCAATCCAAACAGCAACATCAAAGTCAATTGGTTGCGCTGGGTGCGAGAGGAGTCTTCCACCTGACAAGCCTTCAAGAGCTTTTCAAACTCAGCAAAACTGAGAGCTTTGGGAAGACCCAGCTTTACTTTTGGTGGACGCAGTTCGCGCAATTCTGGTGATTTTTGGCCACGACTTTCACAAAATTTAAAATAGGTGCGCAAAGAGGAAATGACTCGAGCCTGAGAGCGCGGAGAGAGCTTGTTCTTTTTCATGAACTCGTAAAAGCCTGAAATAGAACTCTCTTTTTCTCTGTACTGGGCAAACAGTTCCAAATCTCGACGGTAGGCCATCACGGTGTTTTGTGAGCGGCCACGGACATTTTGCAGATCTTCAAAAAATTCGACCCAGAGAGGAAGCAGTTCCATTGCTTTCTAGGAGACAAAAAAAAGAATTTCTTGGCAAGTTATTTTCGAATTGAAGCTGAAATAAAAAAGAGTGCAACCTTCCGATTGCACTCTCTGCTCAAGTAACACTTGAAGTTTTAGTAAGTTGTGATCACGCCGCAAGGTTGACCGTTCACAGTCAGATTTGACAACAAGATGCCCAAGCGGTTGTTCATGCTGTTGCGATCCAATCCGTCAGTTGGATTTTCCAACACTGCGCTGCTCACCATCAATTGCATTGTGGCAGGACCTGTCATTGTCAAAGTCATGCTTTGAATCGCACCCCACATCATCGAGCCAGTGCCCTGAATCTGGTAGTTGCCGATCGGAGCTCCACACAGAGACTGATTGGTCACTTGCATTCGTCCACTCATTGTGACGGTGCCACCGTAAGAGTAAGCGATGCGTGGATTGTTGAAATCAAAGCTTCCAGTTCCTGACAAACTGACAGCTCCTTGCATGGACGAGTTGGTGAACTGCACATTGCTCAGAATGTTGCCCGTGATTCCAGAGTACAGATTCATTGGAATCAAGTATCCGTTGTTACAGCTGTAACCTTGTGGAGGAGCTTGCATCGTGCTGCAAGCTTGCGCTTGGATCAAGCGTCCACCTGAGCAGTACTGTCCTGGCTGCATGGCTGAAGTTGCCGAACAAGCTGGAGTTGCAGCTGCATCGTCACCTTGTTTTTTTCCGCATGCCACCATTGTGGAAGCACTCAAAACTGTCAGTATGAAGAGTCTAGAAAGTGTTTTCATAACCCTCTCCTATTGTGTAAAGGCTTTTGCCTTGTTAAGCCCGCTAAATGTTCCAAGTCTTCGCCATCCCCGGGCTGGTTCTGCAGGGATATATGGGTTTCGGCTCGTACTTGTGTAATACAATGACTGAGTTGGATACAGGGCAGAAGTTGAATTGATATGCCCGTCTCCGTTATTTCCTGACACCAAGAAAGTGCGGCAATCGTAGGGACCTGCCGTGATAAACCAGCAGGGGATATTCTGAGTGGTCGGCTGGAAAGAAGAGTTGGCAAAGTTCTTAAACCAAATAGAACCTGACAATTCTGTTGAACCACTTCCATCACCCATGTCCAAAGCTCCATCAGCGATCAGCAGAATGGCGCCGTACTGATCCTGAAAGAAACCATGGAAAACAGCTTTTCCGTTTTGAACGAACCAGTTGTTGTAAGCAGCATGATTCCAACCGGGATACAAAGTTCCAGAAGTCGCAGTGCTGCCAGTTGGATTTTGGCCTTCGCCTGTGAGGAACTTTCCAGTGTAATACTGACCGTTGTCGTAGTAGCTCACAAAAACTTCACCAGAAAATTGATTGCTCGCACTCTCTTTCAATTTCACGCTGATGCGCACATCTTGAGGATTGTTTACGGGATGAGTGGCGGCGTAAGCACTGAGAGCGGCCATCGAGTCCAAAGTCAAAGCTGCTGTTGCGCCTGAGACGAAGTCAGTGCCTCGATCAGTGTCTGCATCTCGTGGAGTGTAAGGGGTGCTCGCGCCGGTATTGGGTTGGCTCGCAGCACTGTCTTCACTTTTCTTGGCACAACCCACACTCACCAACAATGAGGCGGCCAGGAAGCTCAGGGCCAGTCCTTTTTTCATGAGTCTGATTTGCGTTTTCATACTCTCACTCCTTCAACGAGGATGATCCTCACAGGAGATCTTATACAAGCCATGTGCCGGACTTGGCACTTTGGACTAAACCATTGGAATTCCAGGAAAATACTCCTCCCCTGTCTCACCATGAGATGCTCGAAACAGGCCAGGAATTGGTGATCTGGGACAAGTTTTGTCACTTTCGAAAAACACCAATAACTTCAAATGCTTATGCGGTAAAATGCATAAAAATGCCAAAAGGGCTCCGCTGGGCGCTCACAGTTGTCCAATCTTTCGACAGGGCCGCGAGGAAAAAAAACACTGGTCGAACCGGACTCCCAGCCCCGAATCAGCTATGCGAGAATTCGGACATGACATTACATCCAGCTGAAGTCGCTAAAGAAATCAAAACCTATCCTTTTTTCGAAGCATTCGACGAGAGTCTGCTTTTGCAGATCTCAACCATGGTTCGAGAGACTGAATTCAAAGCCAACGATTACATTCTGCGCGCCAATCAAATGAACAATATGCTTTATTTCATTCGCTCGGGAACAGTGGAAGTTCTGGTCGATGGCGAGCGAGTCAATGAACTCAACACCTTTGGCGATGTCTTTGGAGAAATGAGCGTGCTGTCGGGAAATCCAGTCAGTGCCGACTTGAGAGCCAAAACCGATCTTGTTTGCTTCTCCATCAATGGCGATGATTTTGCCCACGTCCACCCCTCACAAAAAGAACGTTTTCAAATTCTGCTCTTGAGAATTTACGCCGGCATTTTGAGTGACAGATTGGTGAAAACCAACAACAAAGCCAAAATGTACGAAGTCACCGCCCGCGAATTGGCCGTGAAGAAAAAGGAATTGGAGTTGGTGACTTCGGCGCAAATGAACTTCCTGCGTTCCGAGTCCAAATCCAATCTCAAAAAAGTCTTGTTGGTGGAACCCACGAAAAAGCAGCAATCGATTATCAAAACAGCCATGGGAAGCACAGGCGTTCAATTGCAAATTGCTGGCTCGGCCGCGGAAGCGCAAAATCTCTATCATGGATTTGTTCCAGATTTGATTTTCTGCGAATCTTCTTGTGACGAGTTTTTATCTTGGGTTCAATCTCAAAACTTTCAAGGGCAGATGGTCTTGATCGAAGGACAAACTCTCGACTTTCAAAAACACTCCGCTCTTTCTTTCGTGCAAAATGTGGTGTCTCGCGACCCCGAAGACCGGGCCGGAACTGTCAAAAGTCTTCTGACCGCTCTGTCTAAAATTTTGCATCACAACCACTTTGGCATTGAAAAGTATCTGGCTTGGGGAACCGAAGTTCATTCACAAAAAGTCACGGGCTCCAAAGTGCGTTATGATATGCGCGAAAAAATGGTCGAGCATTTTAAATCCGTTGGAATTCGAGGCGCCATCTTGGATCGGTTGAATATTGCGGCTGAAGAAATGCTCATGAATGCTGTCTATGATGCTCCCACGGACTCTCAAGGTCAGGCTGTTTTCAATCACTTGCCGCGCACCACGGAAATCGAATTGGAGCCAAAATATCAAGCTGACTTCTCTTATGGCTGTGACGGAAATCTCTTGGCTGTCTCAGTTCAAGACCCGAACGGCGCCCTCAGCCGCGACATTATCATTAAGTACCTGGAGAGCTGCTATGCCGGCCGAGCGGGCTCACTCAATACTGGCAAAGGCGGCGCTGGGCGCGGTCTTCACCAAATCTTAGAGAGTTGTGATTGGACTGTCTTCAATGTCAAACCTGGAGAGAGAACGGAAGTGATCGGCCTCTTTGACATTGACCAAAAACGAGACGGTCAGCCGCTCTTTCACTATTTCTTTGTCAAATAATTCCTTTAGAGCTCTTGAGTTGGCGCGTTTTCTTCCGAAGAAGAGAATACCTATGAAACAAACAGAAATTTCAGCGCCACAAATGTTAGCACTCGCAGCCGTTATCTTGTTCGGACTTCGAGTGTTTGCTCAGTTCTGAGTCCTAATGAGACTAGACGGGATTGAGGGTAATAGTGAGACAAGATCTCACGATAGCTCTTGCCTTGTATTCCCAATTGGCGGGCTCCCCATTGACAAAGCCCCACTCCATGACCAAATCCAGCCCCCCTAAAACGAAAGCCTCCCTCAACATTGTCGACCTCAAAGAGAGCGCTCCGCAATTGATCAAATCCAACGACTGAGCGAAATTCTTGTGCTGACAAGCGAGATTTCTCGCCCGTATCCCAACTGACAAAGACTTGCTCCACTCTCTCCTTTTGAGAAGGCCTCAGCAGTTCCACTTTGTGAATCAAATTGAAACGGCCTCCGCCAAGAAAAGCTTTTAATCGTGCCGACAATGTCTCTTTGGACAAAGTGAGATTCCATTGCGATTTTGGATTGGACGGACAGGATTGATCAATAACACTTCCCAAAACTGAACCAGTTCCCCAAACGGATTTGGAAGTGGCCGTGCGTCCTCCGCAGTCCGAGTGATAAAAGGCTTTCACCAGTTGATTCTGAAAGCTCTTGAGCACAGTGGACTCGGTGAGCTTCACAGCTTGCTTGGCTTTGGCAACCAATGGACTGTCATCAGGACCATTGCCAATATGAGTGAAAACTTGATCCAGAATAGTGCTCTCGACATGATAAATCTGTCGGGATCTTTCCTTCATCGTTTGAAGCGCGTACGAGCGAGCAGCCACTGCTTGCGCTTTCAAAGTTTCCAATGGCCAGCTCAAAGGCATTTCACTGGCCAGCACTCCGACCAAATAGTTTTCCAAGGGCAAAATTCCTATCACATCAAATTGAGAGTCACCTTGAGGAGACAAAAGAATTTGTCCAGGATAGGATTTGCCCCCACTTCGCAGATCTGAACCTTTCAAAGCCAAAAAGCGATGCGAGAGAATTTCTGAACGCCCATTGCGGACGACTTTCCAAACCGCTTGGCCATTGGCCGTATCGCGAGAGATTTCGATTTTTTCATTACGGGGAATGGCCACCAATTGATAGCCTTTTTCGGAACCACGAATAGAAAGACCGACGCCTTCCAATTCAATGTTCTCACTGGCCGTGTTCATTCTCACGCGGATGAGAGGGTTCTCCATGGAATGGGCCGGAAACCCAAGAAACAGCAAAACTGAAAACAGAATCCAAACCACCAGCAACGTCCTTGTTGGCCCAGTCCAGGGGATTCATCCATTGAATCCCCGACCTTGAGGTCTGGATCTAAATTACTTCAGAAATGGTTGGATCGCATCTATCGGCAATGGAAACACAATCGTACTGGACTTATCGCCAGCAATCTCTGTCAGAGTTTGCAAATAAGCCAACTGCAACGCTGAGGGTGAAGAGGCCAATTCCCTTGACGCCATCGCCAGTTTTTGAGCTCTCTGCATTTCCCCTTCGGCGCTGATGACTTTCGCTCGTCTTTCACGTTCTGCTTCCGCTTCCCGCGCCATTGCTCTTTGCATTTCTTTCGGCAAATCAATTTGCTTCACTTCAACGAAGGAAATTTTGATTCCCCAAGGATCTGTGCTTCGATCCAAAATGTCTTGCAAAGCCAAATTGATTTTATCCCGGTGAGACAAGGCCTCATCCAATTGATATTGCCCCAAGACTGAACGCAAAGTGGTTTGCGCCAACTGGCTGGTGGCAAAGTAGTAATCTTCCACTTTGGTGATGGCAGATTCCGGAGACACGACTCGGAAATAAACAACCGCATTCACTTTCATGGAAACGTTGTCACGAGTGATCACATCTTGTGGAGGAATGTCCATGGTGACAGTCCGCGTGTCGACTTTGAGTATTCTCTCAACAAATGGAATGAGAATGATGAGACCTGGCCCTCGCACGCCGACCGAACGACCGAAACGCAAAATCACTCCGCGTTCCCATTCGGGAAGAACTTTGACTGCGCTGGCAACGATCACTGCCGCGAAAAATAGAATCACTCCAAATCCGCCCAAAAATTCCATTTATGCCTCCTGGTGTTTTTTCACTTTTAAAATCAATCCCTGGCGCTCGCTGACTTCGACCGTGTCTCCCAATTTCACTGCTTCGGAACTTTCAAAGTTCCAAAGCTCTCCGAGCACTTCGATCTGACCTGAGAACTCGTCCCGGAGATTTTTCACCAAGGCCTTGTGGCCAATGATCTCCGAATCCCAGTCCTTTCGTTTGCGACGGAAAGTTTGGAGTGCCATAAAGCCCAGTCCAAAGAAAAAGACGGCAAAAACCAAAGTCGTCGAAATGATCAAGCTCAAGGGCAATGTGTAACCAGAAACGGCTGGGTCAAAGAGGAAAAGACTTCCCACCACCAAGGAAATCAAGCCGCCAATTCCCAAGATTCCGAAACTGGGAAGGAAAATCTCAGCCACCAAAAAACCAATCCCCACCACCACGAGAGCCAAGCCTCCCCATTGCACTTCCAATTTATTGAAAGCAATCAGGGCCAGGATCAAACCCATCGCTCCCAAGACTCCGGGAGCCCCAAAGCCAGGATGAGTGAGCTCAAAGTACAAAAGGGCAATCGATATCATAAACAGCAAATAGACAAATTCGGGATCGGAAATAAACTCCAAAACTCGATAGCGGAAGTCAGGAGGAAATTCCACCAAAGGTCCGGTGAGCACTTTTTGATCTTTGAGATTTTGAATTTGCGTCGTGCGAGCGCCCGCCTGTTGCAAAAATTGATTTTCATCTGAGACGAGAAAATCCATGGCTTTGACTTTGACCGCTTGTTCAGTCGAATTGACTTTAGCCTCGGTCACAATCGCTTTAGCAAAGTCAGCATTGCGGCCGCGCAGTTGCGCCAGGGATTGAGACCATCCAACGGTGTCGTTGATGAGCTTGTTGCGAAGATCCTCCGGCAAGGGAGTTCCCCCACTGAGAATGGGAGTGGCTGCTCCCAATTGTGTGGCCTCCACTCCTCCATTGATGTGACAGGCTTGCAAAATGATTGCGCCCGCACTGCCCGCATGTCCTCCACTGGGAGTGATTAAACATAAATAAGGAAATTTAGAAGCCAGTATTCTTTCGACAATTTTGCGCGTGGATTGCAAATCCCCACCCGGAGTGTTGATTCGCACCAACAGAGACTGGCAGTTTTTGACTGTCACTTCTTTTTCAGCTCGAGCCAAATAGTCATTGGTGGCCGCCGTGATCGCCCCATTCACCGTGACGGCCAAAGTGCAATCCGCAAAAGACGAGACCGACAGGAAAAATAAAAAAATAAAAACCAAATATCTCATGTCAACAGTCCCAACGACCGCATCACTTTTTTCAGCACTTCCCAAGTTTCTTTTTTCAATTGGGGCTGGCGCAGAAGCTCCTCGGGGTCATGAGTGAGATGCTTTACATTTTCAGGAATTTGCAATTGAGCTTTCAAGCGCTCGGAGAAGCAAACGACTCTTTGTGCGGCGAGAGCTGAGATTTGCAGTTCCGGAATCGATGTTTGAGTCGCAAAGAGAATCCGACATTCACTTTCTTCAACTTTCATCGCTTCGCGCATTTTCTGAAACAGCTCCAAAGCCTGAGGACTCCAAACATTTTCGGCCACAAACAGCACTCGAATCGTCGAAGAGTTTTCGCTGGCAACAGAAACAGATTCCAGCGGCTGTGCCTGTGGCCACATCACCGAACGAATTCCCAGAACCTGATCCAGATAACGAATGTAAGTTTCCATTGCGACCAATCTAAATCGACTCTTGACCGAGGTCCAGATCTGGCAAAATTGACTCAAGTTGACACAATTTCAGCCGATCTATCTGACATATGGAAATCTTTCGATTCAATATTTTACCGATGGAAGAGATTGAGCGCCGGGAAGCTTTTAAAGAGGCTGTGAACAACTGCCCTCACTGCGGCAAAGCACTCGAGTTTCAAGTGCAAGTCGACCTGGAGAGCAATCTGCTGCAGGAAGACTGCCATTGCAACGCCTGCGCCACTCAGATTCGATCTGAAGTGCACAATTTGCAGTGAGTTTAAAAACTGGATTCGTCCTCGTCTTCATTGAGTTGCAGCAATATTCTCTCAGCCAAGACACGATTGAAGCCAGGAATCTTGGCAATTTCTTCAGAATCCGCCGCTTTGATGGCTTGAACATCCGGAAAGACTTTGAGCAATTCTTTTTTGCGTTTCTCTCCCAATCCCACCACAAAATCCAAAGCACTTTCCAAGCTGGTCGCTTCTCTTAATTTGCGGTGATAAGTGATCGCAAAACGGTGCGCTTCATCTCGGATTCCCACCAAAATATGATGAGCTTCGGAATTGTTTTTAAAGACTACAGGGTTTTGCCGCCCGGGAATAAAAAATCTCTCTTCACTGCTCAGCACTTCGGAATCCGAAAACTCTCCCTGCACTCGGGCTTTGGCAAGTCCGACCACGGGAATGTCTTCCCGACCGATTTCTTTGAGAATTTTCACAGCCACATTGAGCTGCCCTTTTCCCCCGTCAATGACAATCAGCTGAGGATCGTCGTACTCGGTGTGCTGAAAGCGACGAGAAAGAACTTCTTTCATCGAAGCATAGTCATTGGAGCCTTCGACAGTTTTGATTTTATAGCGGCGGTAATGCTCTTTGCTGGGAACCCCTTCTTCAAAGACCACTTGGCTAGCCACAGTTTCGGCCCCTTGGAAGTTTGAAATATCATAACACTCGATTCGCGCCGGCAAATGAGGCAAAGACAAGCGCTCTTGAATCTCTTCCAGGCCTTTTCTTTTCTCTTCAGATTTGGTGACGTATTTGTCAAAGTGCGCTTTGGCATTTTGATTGGCCATGTCCACCAAGCTCTGTGCCTTTTCACCAGTTGCAAAGCGCACCACCACTTCGTTGCCGGATCTTTCTTTTAAGACAGCTTCCATCAATTTCATCATGTCCGAGCCCACTTCGACCGGCAGCAGGACTTCATCCGGAATGATGTTGTCTTCATAGTATTGGTTCAGGAATGAAATCAGCCATTCGCGAGGATCTTCAGCGGGATCTTGCGGATCGAGCATGGGGAAATAATGGGCACGAGTTCCCAAAACCCGTCCCTGGCGAACGTGGACGGTCTCAATCAAACAGCCACGCTCATCACCAAAATAGCCGATGGCATCTTGGTCTTTGTCCATGGAGGCATTGATCACCGACTGTTTTTCCAAAATGGATTTTACGGACTCGATCGAGTCGCGCAAGCGAGCGGCCACTTCAAATTTCTCTTCATCCGCAGCTTGCTTCATTCTTTGCGTCAGTTCTTTGATGACTTTCTTATCTTGACCCTTGAGAAAGTCTTTCGCGCCGGAAACTTCTTCTCGGTAATCCTCTCTTGAAATCAAATTCACACAAGGGGCCGTGCAACGACCAATTTGATGGGTCATGCAAGGTCGTTTGCGAGATTTAAATACGGAGTCCGTGCAATCACGAATTTTGAAAGTTCGATTGAGAAAGCGAATCGTTCCTTGCACGGCCAATCCGCGAGTGTAAGGTCCGAAATAAAGTGAGCCGTCTTTTTTCACTTTTCGGCTCAAATACAATCTCGGATAGTCATCGACCCAAGAAAGCTTGATGTAAGGATAAGCTTTGTCGTCTTTCAGACGAATATTGTACTTGGGCCGGTGCTTTTTGATCAGGGAAGCTTCCAGAAGAAAAGCTTCCACTTCGGTTTTCGTCAGGATGTATTCAATTTCTTGAATGTGACTGACCAGCACTCGGGTTTTGGCCGAGTGCCCCTTGCTGTCGAGAAAATAACTGCGAACTCGATTTCTCAGATTCTTGGCTTTGCCGACATAAATAATTTTGTCGGCAAAATTTTTCATCAGATACACGCCCGCCTGAGTGGGGAACTCTTTCACCTTCTCTTGGACTTGCGCATGTTTCTCTGCCGAAAACGAACTGGATGCCATAATTTCTGAGCTATTCTCCGATCTTATTTTTGAGGAAGCACCGTGATCTCAATTTTTTGCATCAATTTGGGTCCAAATGAGCGATGGGCTCCATCGGCAAACTGCAGAATCAGAGTGTGTTTTCCTGGTGACAAGCTCACAGTGGTTTCTGTTTGCCCTTTGCCAAAATGCATATGCTGATCATCCATCGGAATGGGCTGTCCCGCCGCCAATGGTTTGCCATCAATAATCAAATGATGATGCCCAGACGTGATGTCATCCACAGCTTCTCCGGCTGGTCGAATCCGAAGGCCTTCAACTCCCATTTTCACTTTGAGGGGAGAAGTCACAGTGGCCCCATCTTTGGGTTCGACAAAAAAGACCTTGGCCTTTTTAATGGCGCCCATATTCTCCCCGGATGTTTTTTCATGCTCTTGCTGATGAGTCAGTGTCTCGGGTTTCATTGGATCCATTTGAGCTCCCGCAGACAATGAAACGACCAGCAGGCAAGCTGTTAATAATTGAGTTTTCATGACCCCTCCTCAGGATGGTTTGAATTGCAAGACTTTACCTTCCATCACTTCGTCAGTTTCTTTTTCCACACTGCCCGACTTGATGTTCAATTCTAAAATTTGCAGACGTTTGACTTCGTCTCTGATTTTGGCCGCCTCTTCAAAATCCAAACTGTCAGCGGCTTTCTTCATTTTCTTGCGCAAAGTTTCAATTTCTTTGACCAAAGCCGAAGGCTGCTCCGCGTACTTCTCGAAGAGATTAACGAGTTTCTTCGGCTCTTGCCCCAGCTGAGCTGATGGATTTCCGTCAAAAATGTCTCCCAGGCCTTCCACAATTTTTTTCTTGATGGAAGCTGGTGTGATGCCATTTTTTTGATTGTGCTCACTTTGAATTTTTCGCCGTCGTTCAGTCTCGGCCAATGCTCGCTTCATCGAATCCGTGATAGTATCGGCATAGAGAATGACATAGCCGTTGATATTTCTTGCGGCTCGACCGATCGTCTGAATCAAAGATCTTTCCGATCGCAAAAAACCTTCTTTGTCGGCATCGGTGATGGCCACCAAGGAAACTTCCGGGATATCCAAGCCTTCTCGCAACAAGTTGATTCCAATCAAAACATCGAACACTCCCAATCTCAAATCGCGGATGATTTCCACTCGTTCGACGGTGTCGATATCGCTGTGCAAGTATTTGACGCGAATTCCGAGTGACTCGTAGTACTCGGTGAGATCTTCGGCACTTCGCTTGGTCAAAGTGGTGATGAGAATTCGCTCTTTCTTTTTCACTCGTTCGCGAATTTCTTTGAGCAAATCATCAACTTGATGACGAACGGGGCGCACTTCGGTCAAAGGATCAATCAGCCCCGTCGGACGAATGATCTGCTCGACAATCATACCGCCGCTCTTATTGAGTTCGTAAGGTCCAGGTGTCGCCGAAACATAGACGACTTTGTCCATAAAGTTTTCAAACTCTTGAAAATTCAGAGGACGATTGTCCAATGCCGACGGCAATCGGAAACCGTGATCCACCAATGTCATTTTACGAGCCCGGTCACCGCGATACATTCCGCCAATTTGTGGAACCGTGACGTGGGACTCATCAATAAAAGTGACAAAATTCTTAGGAAAATACTCGAGCAAAGTCGGCGGTGGCTCCCCAGCCCCACGCCCCGTCAAATGCCGCGAGTAATTCTCAATGCCAGAGCAAAACCCCATTTGCTCGATCATTTCGATGTCATACAAAGTTCTCTGCTCCAGGCGCTGAGCTTCGAGCAGTTTCAATTCTTTCTGAAACTGCTGCAATCTCTCGCGCAGCTCATCCCGAATCGTGTGCACGGCCGCTTTCAAATTGTCGTCACCCGTCGCGTAGTGCGATCCCGGATAGATGCCGACTTGATCCAGCTCTTCTAAGACTTCTCCGGTCAAAGGATCGACCCATGAGAGCTTTTCCACAAAGTCTCCGAAAAATTCGACTCGAACGGCTCTTTCCTCTTCGTAGGGCGGGAAAATCTCCACCACGTCGCCACGCACTCGGACGGTCCCGCGGTGAAAATCGACATTGTTTCTTTGATATTGAATGCGAATCAGTTCCCGCAACAAATGATCGCGTTTCAGCTCCGTGTTGTTCACCAAATGAATCATCATTCCGGCATAGGCTTCTGGACTGCCAAGACCATAAATACAAGAGACGCTGCTAACGATGATCACGTCTTTGCGGTCAAAAAGAGAGCGCGTGGCCGAGTGGCGCATGCGATCGATCTGTTCATTGATTGCCGAATCCTTCTCAATAAAAGTATCGGTCGTCGGAATATAAGCTTCCGGCTGATAGTAATCGTAGTAGGAGACAAAATACTCGACAGCATTGTGTGGAAAGAGCTCTTTGAATTCCATGTAGAGCTGCGCTGCCAAAGTCTTATTTGGAGCCAAGATCAGAGCTGGTTCATTGAGATTGGCAATGGTGTGAGCCATCGTGAAGGTCTTCCCCGACCCCGTCACACCGAGCAGAGTTTGATGATTGAGGCCAGCTCCAAAGTTTTCCATCAAGTCTTTGATGGCTTTGGGCTGATCTCCACTGGGCTTGAAATCCGAGACCAGTTTAAAAAGTTTTTTCGGCGGCTTCGGTGAGGCCATGCTTCCCTACTTGGCGACTTCCCACTCGCTTCCTGCTGGAGTGTCGCTCACTGAAATTCCCATTTGCACCAATTGATCACGAATCTCATCCGACTTTTTAAAGTCTTTTTGCGCCCGAGCTTCGCCCCGCAGAGAGACCAATTGATCGATTTGGGCTCGTTCCAAACCTTTCTTTTTTAGCAGCATATCATCCAAAGTGACTAGAAATTGCTGAGCCGGTTCCTGGAACAAGGACAGCAATTTGCCAAATCTCAAAATGAAAGATTGCAATGCCACAGCTTTCCCACTGACCGCGGGATTCACTTTCATGCCTCTTTTGACTTGCGAATTGAAAGTGCGAATCACTTCAAACACTCGAGCAAAAGCTTCCGGAGTGTTGAAATCATCATTGAGGGCCTCGGTCACTTTCGTCCAAGCTTCACTGGTGATCTTCTCAAATGCCGGATCGGCCTTGGATTCAGAGCCTTTCAAACTTTCAGCTGTTGCGAGGGCCGAGTAAATTCTGGCCAGTCCATGCACAGCTTGTTCGACCGCCTGCTCACCAAAATCGCTGATCGAGCGGTAGTGAACAGCCAGCATCATGTATTTCAAAATTTCAGGATTGTATTCCTCCATAAAGGAACGAGCCGTCTTGATATTCCCCAAAGACTTGCTCATTTTCGCGCCCGAGAAATTGATCATATTGTTGTGCAGCCAGTATTTCACATAGTGTTTGCCGCTGCAGCCTTCGCTCTGGGCAATCTCATTTTCATGGTGAGGGAAAATCAAATCCATTCCTCCGCCATGAATATCTATCTGTTCTCCCAAAATTCCTTTGGCCATGGCCGAGCACTCAATGTGCCATCCAGGTCGGCCTGGACCCCATGGCGACTCCCAAAAAGGCTCGCCTGGCTTGGAAGCTTTCCACAGAGAAAAGTCCAAAGGATCTTGTTTCTTTTGATCCATTTCAATGCGAACACCGGTTTTCAATTCATCGGTGTTGCGATTGGAAAGCTTGCCGTAGCCATCAAAAGCTTTGATCGAATAAAGAACTTCGCCCTGAGAGACATAGGCTTTCTTCTTTTCGATCAATTGCGCGACCATCTCCACGATGCCCCCCATGAATTCCGTGACTCGTGGATTGCGATCATGAGGGCGGAGCTTCAATCTTGAAAAGTCCGCTTGAAATTCTTTGATATAAGTCTCAGCGATTTCCGCCGGAGACTTTCCTTCTTTGTTGGCTCGGTCGATGATTTTGTCATCCACGTCAGTGTAGTTGTAGACGTAAGTGACTTTGTAGCCGATTTCCTCCAACCAGTTGCGAACCAAATTGTAGAAAATCGCTCCGCGAAAATTCCCGACATGCAAAAGTCCATAAACCGTCGGCCCGCAAGCATACATTTTCACATGCTGGGGATCATAGGGCTCAAACTTTTCTTTTTGACGACTTTCCGTATTGTAGACAACCAGCATATTTTTTATCTCGCCAAGCACTGTTCTGCTCTTCGTACCAAAGAGGCTTTATTCATCAAGGGCACCAAAATCTTCAATTCGGAGCCATGTGGTTTCCCAATCACCGCTACTCGAATCGGCATGAACAGGAATTTTCCTTTGGCTCCAGCTTTTTCTTTTACCATGTCCTGAATTTTCAAAAATCTTTCCTCGCTCAAAGTGTCGGTAGGTTCTTCAGCCAACAAATCTCTCCAAGCTTGCAGCACCGCCTTGGTCGACTCCCACTGAAAAACTTCCTCCGCTTCCGGAAGAATCTGATAAGAGCTGTCGGACAAAGGCCTGTAAAGCTCCACGCTATCGACCAAAGTTTCCATCGAAGATTTAAACACAGAAACACTCTGCTCTCGCCATTGCGAGTCCTGAGGCAATTGGAACCCTTCCCGAACCAAGAAGGGCTCAATCAATTTCCAAAGTTCAGCATGCGGCAATGCTCGCATATGCTGAGCATTCATCCACTTGAGTTTGACCGCATCGAAAACTGCCCCGGCCGGATTGACCCGATTGAGATCAAAACCCGAGATCATTTCGTCGATTGTGAGAATTTCTTTTCCCTCAGGATGTGACCATCCCAAAAGTGAAATGAAATTTAAAAGCGCATGCGGCAAGTAACCTTCCATTTTGAATTCATGACAGCTCGTGGCTCCTTTGCGTTTGGAAAGTTTTTGTCGATCTTCATCCAAAATCAAAGACAGGTGTCCAAACTGGGGAATCGTCCAATTCATGGCTTCGTAAATCATCAACTGTCGAAGGGTGTTCGGCAAATGCTCTTCGGCACGAAGAATGTGGGACATTTTCATCAGATGATCGTCGACCGCACAGCAAAAGTTATAGACAGGCATTCCATCACTGCGCAGAAGAACAAAGTCCCCCACCATGTCGGAAGGAAATTTCACATCTCCGCGAATCAGATCTTTGAAAATAAAATCTTTTTTCAGATGACGAGTTTTGAAGCGAACAACTGCCTTCTCGCCAGCCGCCAATTTTTCTTGGGCTATTTCCAGAGTCCAGGATTCATAAGGACTTTCGACATGCGGAGGCAAGCCTTTGGCTTTGAGATGTTCTCTTTGAGCATCGATTTCTGCATCGGTCATAAAGCAATAGTAAGCTTTGCCTTTGGCCAACAGCTCATCAGCGACTTCTTTGTAAATAGAAAGTCTTTGGCTCTGCTTGTAAGGTCCGTGAGGTCCCATGTCCGCCAAAGTTTCAGGATGAGGTCCTTCAGCCCAATTCAGGCCCAACCACTTCAAATCCTCAATCACCATTTTCAAAGACTCTTCGGTGCTGCGAGCTTGATCGGTGTCTTCGATTCGAAGAATAAATTTGCCGCCATGTTTTTTAGCGAAAAGATAATTGTACAGAGCTGTGCGAGCTCCCCCCACATGCAAATAACCTGTGGGACTGGGCGCAAATCGAACGCGAACTTCCTCAAAAGCCATAAAGCCTCCAAACCATTGAAACTCATGAATTTACCTAATTTTCAGCAGTTTGAGGATTCAATTCTCGATTGCGCAGAGGGCCGCTTGCCCATTCCCGATCAGAATAAAAAAAATCCGGCTACTCGCCGGATTCTTTGATCGATCGATTCTGATTTTTGAGGTACTTAGAGACCGAAAATCTGTCGGACTTCATCTTCCTGAGTGAGAGTGTCAGATTTCACAGCCAAAGTGAGCTCTTTCATCAGAAGCCCACGTGCCGTATCGAGCATTTTTCTTTCACCAAAGGAAAGTTCCTTATCGACTTTGAGAAGGAACAAGTCGCGCAGAACTTCGGCGATTTCATAGACGGAACCCGTTTTGATTTTTTCCATGTACTCGCGGTAGCGGCGGTTCCATGTCTGGTTGTCGATTTTGACGTCTTTGATTTTCAAAATAGCGATGACCTGATTGGCTTCTTCTTCAGAGATAATGGGGCGCAAGCCAACTTGATTCACGCTGGTCTTTGGAACCATGATCTTCAATCCTGTCTCCAGGATCTGAACGGAATAAAATTCCAGTTTGGTTCCCATGATTTCTTTGGCTTCAACAGCGACAACCTTACCGACCCCATGACCTGGGTAAACGGCGTGATCACCAACTTTGAATCCTGCAAACGGCTTCTGAGCTTTTAAGTCAGCCATTCAGTGGACCTCCAGCATTCTCAAAATGCCTCCCGGCCTCCGGAACACGTTTCCAGAGTCCTTTGGGACACTTTGAGCCGCCCAATTTATAGCTCAATTGACACAAGTTATCAAACTGTTAGGTTTCAAATAGGGAAAGTTTTCAAAATAAAAAAGGGAACCCTGGGGCTCCCTTTTTTATTTAATTATATCAATACTTTAACTCAAGCCTTAGAAAGCCGTGTAAACCAACGCAAAGGGTTGTTTGCCATCTTTGCCCATGGGAACTTTCGTGCCCTTCACAGTGATTTCATAAGTGCCGTTGGCGATATTGGAAAGCTCAACGATTTCGTGATTGTTGAGAACATCCGCTGCCGTCAAAACACGAGCGTTGCGAGTGCCTTTTTTATTCACAACAACCAAATCCAGGTTGTTCACCAAAGCTGCTTTTGCAGCAGGAGTTCCTGGCGCATCGGTGTAAACCATGTTCACCAGAAGCTTGCGGTTTTTCACCTGAACAGTCGCAGTGTAGCTTTCGCCCTGACCAACAGCTGCTTCAACAAAAGTTGTGTCTTTGTCCAACTTGGCCATTTTTGCCATGTCCACACGACCATAACCCTCGTCCATATTCGGACGTGGAGTCATCAATTCCTGACCTTTTCCTTCGCCATACTGACCTGGGAACATGTCAGTCGCCGTATGCATCAGAGTCGCTTTCACCAAAGCCGCAGACGGATTGGCGATTTTAAACTTCTTCTGCAAAACTTCACGAGTGATCGCTGCTGCCCCGGCAGTCAGAGGAGTCGACATCGAAGTTCCGCCGGAATAAACATATTCCGTATTGTATTCGCCCCAGAGAACTTCCGCACCACGAACGTGAGAACGGTTGGAGAGAATGTTCGTACCAGGAGCAACGATCTCTGGCTTCAAGCGACCATCAGTAGTTGGGCCGCGAGAGCTGAACATCGCCAGACCATTGGCATTGTCAGAAACTTTCGAAGACCAGATCGGCTCTGCAGACCATACGTCTTTTGCAGGGCGCAGTTCTTTGATTTCTTTCTGGATACCACCGATTGCGAGCACGTTTTCAGAAGCGCCTACAGTCAGAGTGTTCTTTGCAGTTGCCGGAGAACCGATGGAGTTCGGATCGATGCGGCCGTCTTTATCCATATCCACACCTGAGTTACCAGCTGCGAACAGGATCAACATATCTGGATTGTCCCACATGAACTGATCCACTTGCTGTGCCATCGCATCGTACTCACCGAAGCCGCGAGCTGAACCCCAAGAGTTCGTGTGCACGCGAGCACCGTCATTGTAAGCAGCTTGGAAAAGCTGATTGAGTTTAGGTGGAACAGTCAGGTTTTCAATCAAAGGAGACCACATCCCTTGAGGAATGATTTTCGCGTCGTGAGCAGAGCCTTTGAGCTTTCCGCCAGCCGCAGTTCCGCGTCCAAGAATTGAACCAGCTACGTGCGTACCGTGACCCATTGGATCTTCCCAAGTTTTCGCACCCACACCGAAAGAGTATCCACTGCGGATTGCATCTTGGAAGTCAGCAGAGACAGTTGCGGTTTCACCGCTGTCCAAACCTGTGTCCGCCATTCCGACGATTTGACCTTTGCCAGTGAAGCCTTGGGCCCAAATGGAATCCATGTTCATCACTTTGGTGCCAGTCTCGAAACCATTCAGGTCTGAATAGTCACCTTTTGGCAAAATTTCAGCATCATTTGAATCGGCCATCAGCTCGATATGCAAAGGAACCATTTTTTGCAGTTCTTGAACGAACTCAACTCCGCGAAGTTGCGCCAACTCTGGCAGAACTGTTTGAGAAACTCGAGCCGACAGAGTGGCTCCAGTCAAATCGATCACTTTGAAGTTGGGATCGTTTTGTTGAAGGAAGCTCAATGCGTTTTTCGCATCGGCCGCTGTGAAAGTCACAATCGCCACAGGCAATGTTTTTCCAGAAGAGAAAACACTGAGTGAAGGCAATCTTTGAGACAGCTTCATGCGGCCTTTGAATGGAATAAAAGCGTTGATTTTGCCAGACTGAGAATAAGCTGACAATTGGCTCGCAGTTGCGCGAACAACCAAAGCATCATCTGGAATGTAGCGGAAAATCTGAATGCCCTTGGCTTTCAATTCAGCTTTATCAGCTTCTGTGATGTCTTCTTTAAACTGCAGAACGAAATCTTCGGCGACATTCGTAAAGAATGCGGCTGAATGCTTCACAGTGCGTGGATCGACATCCCCTGTTTGGAATCGAAGCACAGTTCCAGCTTGCGCCACTGAGGCGATCAAGATGATTGCTGCTCCAAAAACTTTTTTCATGTTTCCCCCTCCATGATGATTTTGGTTGGCGGCGATCAAAACACCAAAACCTCGGATTATAAAGAGTTTTCTTAAAAAATAATTTAGACAGGGGTTATCAGTTTTGCTTATGAAATCTTGCGTTAGGCAATGCTGGCCAAAGAAGCCGGGCCATGAGTTCGCAAAAGCTCTTCTCTCAATAAAATATTTTCAGGTTTTTTAAGATTTGGATCTTCCGCCAAAACCTCAAAAGCCGCAGCCCGAGCGTCTTGTAAGATCTGAACATCTCTCACCAAATTGGCCATTTGAAAACCCGGAAGACCGGACTGACGAGTGCCCAAGAACTCCCCCGGGCCGCGCATTTCGAGGTCAAATTCAGCAATTTTAAATCCGTCTGTGGTTTCTTCCATAAACCGAGTCCGCGCCCTCGCCTCTTCTGAGACAGCATGTCCCATCAGCAGAATGCAAAAACTTTTATGAGTTCCCCGACCCACTCGCCCCCGCAACTGATGCAGCTGGGAAAGGCCAAAGCGCTCGGCATGTTCGATGATCATCAAATTGGCATTGGGAACATCCACTCCGACTTCGATGACCGTGGTGCTCACCAGGATTTGAATTTCCCCTTGGCGAAAACGAGTCATCACTTCTTCTTTTTCACTTGGCTTCATTTTGCCATGCAGAAGACCCATTTGAACATCCGGGAACTGCGATTTGAGTTTTTCATACTCTTCCACCGCATTCTTGAGATCCATTTTTTCACTTTCTTCCACCAAGGGGTAAACCACATAGGCTTGCCGGCCTTTGGCAATTTGCTCGCGCATGAACTTGAGAGCATCGGGTCTTTTGTTTTCAAAAACGGCTCGAGTTTGGATCGGACTGCGCCCTGGCGGCATTTCATCAATCACGGAAACTTCCAAGTCGCCATAGACTGTCATGGCCAAAGTTCGCGGAATGGGTGTCGCCGTCATCACTAAGAAATGTGGCGACGGTCCCTTCTCTTTCAGACGGCCACGCTGCTCAACTCCAAACCGGTGTTGCTCATCGACGATCACCAAGGCCAGTTTTTGAAAGACCACCCAGTCTTCAATCAAAGCATGAGTTCCAATGAGCAAATGAATACGACCGCTGGAAAGGTCTTCGAGTATTTGATTGCGCTCCGAAGTTTTGGTCTTTCCGGTCAGCAGACTGACTTTCAAACCCAAGGGTTGCAAAAATTTGAGGGCATTTTTAAAGTGCTGTTCGGCGAGAATTTCTGTCGGAGCCATCAGACAAGACTGAAAACCATTTTCGGCCGCAAAAGCTGCCGCCAAAAATGCCACCAAAGTTTTTCCACTTCCGACGTCGCCTTGAACCAAGCGGTGCATGGGGTGAGGCTTGAGCAAATCGGAGCGAATTTCCGCAAATGCCCGCTTCTGAGCGCCCGTCAATTCAAAGGGAAGACTTGTCCGAAGCTTTTCTTCCAACTCCTTGCGGTCTTTCAAAGGAATGCCTTTTTCCCTCTGCAATCCGGCTTTCTTGGCGGCAAGATAAAGTTCGAGCCAAAAAAACTCTTCGAAAATCACTCGCCGGTGAGAAGGCGATTTCAATTCGGTCATGGCTTGCGAAAGTTCCACGGGCGGACAGTGCAATTGCTTGAGGGCTTCGGTCCGCGAAATCAAATTGTACTTGCTGAGCATGGAAGCCGGGAATTTTTCCCGTCCCCAAGCTTCTGGCGGCAATTGATCTATGCATTGGCGAATCAAACGCAGAATTTTGGCCGAAGTGAGCGATTCAATTTCAGTGTAAATTGGAACCAAAATGTCTTGCAGCTCTTCTTCCGGATTGTACTCGCGAATGTCGGGATGGTGCAGTTCCAAGCGCCCCCGGTAATCAATCACTTTTCCAGTGACTCGCACTTCTGTGTAAGGAGTGAATCTTTCGAAGTAGCCCTTGTAAGGAACGCGAAAATATTTGCAGTGGATTTGGCCGGAAGAATCGCGAATGACAATGTCATAGATTTTACGCCGAGCCCTTCCCATTTGAATGGCATTCACTTTGAGAATTTGCGCTCGGAAACTGACAGTTTCATTGAGCCGGAGGCTCGCAATATTGCGAGCGGCTCGGCGATCTTCAAAAGCCCGGGGATAATACTCGACAAGATCTTTGACCGTTTCAATCCCTCGTGAAGACAGCAGAGTTCCCAATTTGGGACCCACACCTTTCAAGTACTGGACATTTGTCGATAGAGTGACGGACATGGGCTAAATTGAGACAGATTCGGAATTTATTGTCAAACCCTCGACGTAGGGTTGTCTCGTTTTAAGAAGAAATGACCACTTGCTCGAGCCCGTGGCAAAATAAAGATATGGAAACATCTGGATTTTTCAAAGTCAGAATCAGCACCATGCTTCCGGGGAAACCTCTCTCGTTTGATCTGCATTTGCGGATCAACAACCAGAACATCACTTATCTGCGTGCGGGAGATAAACTGGAGAAAGATAAACTTTCCCAATTGGAGTCCCGAGATTCCGGCCATCACTTTTTGGTCCGCGACGAAGACTTGAAAGCTTACAAAAGTTATGTTCACGAACAGATGTCTTCCGCTGAATTGAATGTGCGAGAAAAAGCGACACTGCTAAGAGAGTCCAGCCTGACTCTGGTTGAAGAGATTTTCGAGAATCCTGATGTCAACAAAGCGCTGGATGCTTCTCGTCCCGTGATCAGCAGTTTCGTTGAATTCATGAAAGCCGAGCCTGAAGCCATGGGGCATTTGATCTCTCTCTCAGGCCATGACTTTTACACTTACAATCACTCTTTGGATGTGGGTATTTACTCTTTGGGATTGGCCGAAGCTTTGGGATTCTCCAAGCAAGAACTGGAAGAGATGGGATTGGCGGCTCTCTTTCATGATATTGGCAAACGCAATATCAGCTTGGACATTCTGTGCAAAAAAGGCGGACTCAATGACGCCGAGTGGACGCAAATGCAAAAGCATCCGCAGTATGGATTGGTGATCCTCAATCAAAATCCAAATGTCTCGGATGCAGTCAAAGCCGCTTGCTTCGAGCATCATGAATCTTGGCTGGGGAACGGCTATCCGCAACAGCTTTCGGGACCTGAAATTCATCCTTTCGCGCGCATTGTCGCCATCACCGACACCTATGATGCCCTAACAACTCAGCGCTCTTACAACACGCCGATGCAGCCCGTGGAAGCTGTGACCATGATGAAAGAAAAGTTAGCTGGTCGCTATGATCCCGATATGCTCAAAGCTCTTTACTCTGTCCTGTTCAAATTGAAAATGGCCGGATGAAATACAGCACTCTCATTTCCCTCATTGTTTTGAATTGTCTGTCAGCTTTGGCTCTGGAGCCCGAGAATCCAGTGGCCTTATGTGAGCGATTCCTCGAGGGCTCTCCCCGCCTCGAATGCCAAAAGAAAATGGAGCAGTGGAAACCGGACTGGTACGCCGCCACCACTTGCAATGGCATTTTTGACGATAAGATTTTTTATGAGTGCGTCGATTTCAGTCGCTCGCAAAGTTTTTTGCCCAAAAAGCTGGAAGATTGCCAAGGCGATCAACTGACGGACCTGGCCCGATTGCAATGCGTGAAAGCATCAAAAACTGTGAAAGAAAAAGCCTTTCAAAGTCCCGCGCAGCGTTCTTCATCTCAAAAGAAAAATTAGAATTTACCTGCCATCAGCTCGACATAGCCACCGGCGAAATTAGCCGCTTTGGAATACCCCAATTCTCTCAAGGCCATGGTCACAGCAGCAGATCTTTGTCCTTGATATGACACCACGAAAATCCGGCGCTCTGGCGTCACACCAATAGCTTGCAGGCGAGCTCGGACGCTCTCATTCACCAATCCATTTTGCCGGAAAAATTCAGTCCAAGGAATGTTCACCGCTCCAATATCCGGAGGCGTTTTGGTTTTCGAAGAGGAGACTTTTCCCAAATACTCTTCGCCTAAACGCACATCAATGATCACGGGCGAATTTTCATTTCGAGCTTGCGCGAAAGCGCGAACAAACTCACGACGAGTGACTTCGAGGTTTTCCTCTTCTTGAGGTTTCCACATCGGAACATTCGCCCGTGGCGGGGCTTCGGCACTGGACAGGGGAATCGAGAAATAATCAATGGAAGCGAATTTCACGGAACGCACCCCGAGACGGCGAAGCGTCCAGGCCATTCGCCCCTCCTCCCCCTGCCCTTGCAGGCCGCGACCGACCACGATGACAGGCGTCTCGGGGGCAATTCCCAGTCGCGCCAATCGACGAGCCAATGAGAAATGATCCGTCTCTAAAAGTCCCCGGTATTTTTCTTCTCGCTGAGTGAAATCTTCAGGGCGCAATGGAATGGACCCGTTCAAGTGTGAAACGGAATATTCAAAGGCCGGCCGAGCATCCACAATTACAGTCTGTTCCGTGATTGCAAACTCACCAGCACTGGATTTCTTGGCTTGGGTTGGTGCCGATTGAAAAACTTTTGTCGGAGCCTGCTGACAGGCCCCCAAAATCACAATCCCCAAAAGCGAAAGCCAAAGTTTTAATCTCATTTGATCTTCATGGTTGGGAAAAGAATGATGTCGCGGATACTTGGACGATCCGTCAGGATCATCACGATGCGCTCAATTCCAAGACCCACGCCCCCAGTTGGTGGCAGTCCTGTATCGATAGCGTGAAGGAAGTCTTCATCCATGGGCTGAGCTTCCTCGTCGACCACTCGTTTGGATTCTTGCTCTTTCAAACGCTCGTACTGCTCTTCCGGGTCATTGAGCTCCGAATAAGCATTTCCGATTTCCATGCAAGCCGCAAATGGTTCAAAGCGCTCAACCAACCCTTTGTGAGTTCGGTGAGCTTTGGTCAAAGGAGAAATTTCCACTGGGTGATCAAGAACAAAAGTCGGCTGCCACAAATGCTCTTCCACTGTCGCTTCAAACAAGCGCACCAGCATTTCAGCGCGCGAAACTTTCGGTTCGCCGTTGGATCCAAAAACCTTGCCGTAAATGTCTGGATATTTTTTGATTTCCTTGGCCAAATCTTCGTCGGAAATTCTTTCCGGATCGACATTGGCGTACTGGCGAATTCCATCCATCACGGTCAATCGCTTCCATGGTGGAGTGAAGTCGATTTCTTTATTCTGATAAACCACTTTCATGCTGCCAGTGATTTTCAGAGCCAAATCTGCCACCAGTTCTTCGAACTGGCGCATTTGATAGTTGTAATCGGTGTAGGCTTCGTACCACTCGAGCATGGTGAATTCAGGATTGTGAGAGCGGTCAATTCCCTCATTTCGGAAGTTCTTGCCGATCTCATAGACTTTTTCAAATCCACCGACTAGCAAGCGCTTCAAATAAAGCTCTGGCGAAATTTTCATGTAAAGCTTCATGTCGAGAGCACGGTGATGAGTCGAAAACGGATATGCCGCTGCTCCACCATAAATGGGTTGCAGCACAGGAGTTTCGACTTCCAAGAAACCTCGAGCATCCAGGAAATTGCGAATTTCACGAATGATGCGAGAGCGGGTTTCAAACACTCGGCGAGAGTCTGGATCCGAAATCAGATCCAAGTGACGGTGACGGTATTTGATTTCCACATCAGCAATCCCGTGAAACTTTTCCGGCAAGGGCTCCAGAGTTTTCGTCAAAATCTGAAAGCTTTTCGCATGCAGAGAGAATTCACCTTTTTGCGATTTGAAAACATAACCTTGAACGCCGACGATATCGCCCAGATCCACCAGCTCAAAAGCTTTTCTCTCAAGCTCTGGAAGCTCTTCCAGTTTGAGATAAATTTGCAAAGAGCCCGTCTGGTCCTGAACGTTGAAGAAAGCGGCTTTCCCCATGGATCGCAAGGTCATCAAGCGACCCGCAACCTTGTAATTCGTTTCCAAGAGTTTCTCACCCGCACTGAGCTTGTGCGGATACTTGGTCACCAAATCTTGAACTCGGGCTGTGCGATCAAAAGAGTACGGGAAAGGATTGATTCCCGCCTCTTTCAGGGCATGCAGTTTTTTTCGTTTCTCAGCTCTCAGTGGATTGTCTTCACCGTGGGACATTCGTCTCTCAATTCCTTACTTACAGAGTTTTGCCTGCGAAAATATCTTGAACTTTGTGGAGCAACTGGATGGCTTCGCCCTTCGGACGTTGGAAAGCATTGCGGCCCATGATGCTGCCGAAGCCTCCGCCTTGAGCCATCTGGGTGACTTCGCCCAAAAGCTCATCGGTGGACTTCGCTTCGCCACCGGAGAAAATCACAATGCGCTTGCCGTTGAAGCAAGACTGCACCACGTGACGAGTGCGATCCGCGAGAGTGCCCACTTTGATGCCTTGAGCTTCATAAACTTTGCGAGCGGCATCTTGTTCGATATGCGCCGTTGTCGGCTTCACTTTGATGATGTGCGCGCCCAATTGAGCCGCAATGTGGGCAGCGTAAGCGACCACGTCGATCGCTGTTTCGCCCTCTTTGGAGAGTTGCTCACCACGAGGATAAGACCAAATCACAACAGCCAAGCCGGCTTTTTTGGCTTCATTGGAAGCCATCATGATTTCTTCGTACATGTGCTTGCGCTCAGAGCTTCCGGGATAAATCGTGAAGCCAATCGCCGTACAGCCGAGGCGAAGAGCATCGTCCACATGAGAAGTCAGAGCTGAAATTGGAGATTTGTTTGAATACAAAGTGTCCGAATTGTTCACTTTCAAGATCAATGGAATTTCACCAGCATAATCACGAGCCACTGCTTCGATTGCACCCAAAGGAGCAGCGTAAGCGTTGCAACCAGATTCGATTGCCAGCTCAATGTGATAAGCGGGATCGTAGCCATCTGGATTTTTGGCAAAGGAACGAGCGGGACCGTGTTCGAAACCTTGGTCCACTGGCAAAATAACCA
>JACCDW011445909.1_pt1 | contig 69049 bp, 72 predicted proteins | sample 7449781 | NCBI WGS metagenome assembly JACCDW01 (sample SAMN15323449, study PRJNA562643) | freshwater metagenome | isolation source: river surface water | place: USA:Blue River Watershed | collected 2017-08-18
GCAACAGACAACGCGGGTAATGTGATTGGCGAGCTCAAACTCGTTTACAACAAAACTCGTCAAGCAGCCATCACGAAAGAATTGTCCGAAATCGTTTCTGGCGCTGCGGCGATCAGCGGTTAAGACAGTTCAGCTAATTCAAATTATTGGAGCGAAAAATGCAAGCCCAAGGAAAAATTGTTCAATGTATTGGTGCCGTGGTTGACGTGGAATTTCCACGCGATCAAATGCCCAAGATTTATGATGCTCTGAAAATGGAAGGCTCTGCCTTGACATTGGAAGTGCAGCAGCAACTTGGTGACGGCGTGGTGCGTACCATTGCGCTGGGTTCATCCGACGGTCTGCGCCGCGGCTTGATGGTGTCCAACACGGGCAACCCCATCACAGTGCCTGTGGGCAAAGCCACATTGGGTCGCATCATGGACGTGCTCGGCACGCCCATCGACGAGCGCGGTCCTGTCAGCCAAGAACTCACAGCGTCTATTCACCGTAAGGCCCCTGCTTATGACGAATTGAGCCCTTCACAAGAATTGCTGGAAACCGGCATCAAGGTGATTGACTTGGTTTGCCCATTCGCCAAAGGCGGTAAAGTGGGTCTGTTCGGTGGTGCCGGTGTGGGCAAAACCGTGAACATGATGGAACTGATTAACAACATCGCTAAAGCGCACAGCGGCTTGTCCGTGTTCGCGGGTGTGGGTGAGCGTACACGTGAAGGTAACGACTTCTATCACGAGATGGCTGACTCTGGTGTGGTGAATCTGGAAAACCTGCCTGAGTCCAAAGTGGCGATGGTTTACGGTCAGATGAACGAACCCCCAGGTAACCGTTTGCGCGTGGCCCTGACAGGTTTGACCATTGCCGAATCTTTCCGTGACGAAGGCAAAGACGTGTTGTTCTTCGTGGACAACATCTACCGTTACACATTGGCCGGTACCGAAGTGTCCGCCTTGTTGGGTCGTATGCCTTCTGCTGTGGGTTATCAGCCTACACTGGCCGAAGAAATGGGCCGTTTGCAAGAGCGTATTACTTCCACCAAAGTGGGCTCCATCACTTCCATCCAAGCCGTTTACGTGCCAGCCGATGACTTGACCGACCCGTCACCTGCCACAACGTTTGCTCACTTGGACTCCACCGTGGTGTTGTCTCGTGACATCGCCTCTTTGGGTATCTATCCTGCTGTGGATCCTTTGGACTCTACAAGCCGTCAGCTCGATCCTTTGGTCGTGGGTGTGGACCACTACGAAACAGCTCGCGCTGTTCAAGGCACATTGCAGCGTTATCGCGAACTGCGCGACATCATTGCGATTATGGGTATGGACGACTTGGCACCAGAAGACAAGTTGGCTGTGGCCCGTGCCCGTAAGATTCAGCGTTTCTTGTCTCAGCCTTTCCACGTTGCTGAAGTCTTCACAGGCTCACCCGGCAAGTACGTGACATTGGCCGAAACCATCCGCGGTTTCAAAATGATTGTGGCTGGCGAGTGCGATCACTTGCCAGAGCAAGCGTTCTACATGGTGGGTACCATTGACGAAGCCTTCGAAAAGGCCAAGAAAATGGCGTAAGCCATTTTTGTAAACCCTTTTCAAGGAACACACTATGAACACCCTCCGCGTTGATGTGGTCAGTGCCGAAGAGTCCATCTTCTCAGGTGAAGCCCGTTTCGTGGCCTTGCCTGGTGAAGCCGGCGAGTTGGGCATTTATCCCCGTCACACACCGTTGATCTCACGCATCAAGGCTGGTTCCGTTCGCATCGAAAAAACCGATGGCACCGAAGAGTTCGTCTTCGTGGCTGGCGGTGTTTTGGAAGTGCAACCCGACCACGTGACTGTGTTGTCAGACACTGCGATTCGCGGTAAAGACTTGGACGAAGAAAAAGCCAATGCAGCCAAAGCCGCTGCAGAGGATGCCCTTCGCAATGCCAAGTCCGAAATCGACATGGCGCGTGCGCAAAGCGAGTTGGCAGTTTTTGCTGCCCAGCTGGCAGCCTTGCGCAAGTTCCGCACTAAAAAATAAAATGATGGCGTTCAACACGCTGATCGTTTTCTGAAACCCGGCGCACGCCGGGTTTTTTGCTTTCAAGGACACCATGCGCAAAGCTAAACTTCGAGCAGCCACCTTGGGTGGCAATCCTGATGATGTGGAAGCCACTTTCTATGATGCCCTCCGACAAGGCGACATTGAACGGCTGATGTCTTGCTGGGCCGATGAAGAAGAAATTGTGTGTGTCCACCCAGGCGGACCTCGGCTTGTCGGTGCAGGTGCCATTCGCGCCACATTTGAAGCCATGTTCGCCAATGGCACCGTTCAAGCGCATCCCGAAAATATTCACAAAGTTGATGCGTTGGCCAGCGCCATGCATCACTTGATAGAGCGGGTCGAAGTGTTGGGTGCCGACGGCCCGCAAACGGCGTACGTGATTGCCACCAACGTGTATCACAAGACACCACAAGGCTGGCGAATGGTTGCGCACCATGCAAGCCCTGGCACGCCGCATGCACCCCAAGAAATGTCGTCAAGCCCATCGGTTTTGCACTGAGTGTTGAGAAACCGTTAATGCAATACGCATCACCCTGGTGGCTTCCGGGCGGCCATTTGCAAACCATTTGGCCGGCGCTCTATTCACGCCGTTATGCGCATGCACCTGCAGTCTGGCGCCGCGAAAGATGGACCACCCCCGACCAAGATTTTGTGGATGTGGATTTTTGTGAATCTGCAAGGGCAGATGCGGTCAAACCTTTGCTGGTTTTGTTTCATGGCCTAGAAGGATCATCTGGCAGTCACTACGCGCAAGCGTTTGCTGATTGGGCGCAACACCACCAATGCGACTTGGCTGTGCCTCACTTCAGGGGATGCAGTGGCAGCTTGAACTTGGGCCCACGGGCCTATCATTCTGGCGATTACGAAGAGATCGATTTTTTCTTGCGAAAGTTCAAGCAACAAGCTGACATGAATCAGCGACCTGGCGTGCTTGCGGCGGGTGTGTCCTTGGGAGGCAATGCATTGATGCGATGGGCGGGCGAACAAGGACAAAGCGCGCAATCTGTGGTGAAAGCCGTTGCGTCCATTTGCTCCCCCTTGGATTTAACGGCCAGTGGCAAAGCCATCGGCGAAGGTTTCAATCGACAGGTTTACTCGCGCATGTTTCTGCGCACCATGAAACCCAAAGCCATGGCCAAGTTGAAACAACACCCAGGCTTGTTTGATCCTCAAAAGTTGTTGGCGTCCAAAGATTTGTATGAATTTGACAATGTGTTCACGGCGCCGTTGCATGGCTTTCAGAACACCGACGATTACTGGCACAAAGCTTCTGCATTGCCCGTGATGTCGCACATTGCAGTACCGGCTTTGGCATTGAATGCAGTGAACGATCCCTTCGTGCCTGCATACAGTTTGCCGGCACGACAGAAAGTCAGTACTTACGTAGAATTGTGGCAACCTCAACATGGCGGTCATGTTGGATTTGCAAAGGGGTCTCTGCCCGGCCATTTGAAGGCCATGCCGCAAGCGGTGGGTGCGTGGCTGTTGCAGCATTTGAAATGAGTGAGCGCAATGGATGACTTAGTCAAACAAGCCATGGCCAAATGGCCCAATGTGCCAGATTGCTATGGCTGGTTGGGGCTGGACGAGCGAGGTCATTGGTACCTTCGAGACGATGCGGCACAAGCCAGTGGCAGTTTTCAAAGTGGTGCAAAAGGGGCCAAGGGCTCACTGCTTCGGCACGAGAAGTTGATTGAATTCATCCATCGAAATTACGCACCCGATGCGCAAGGTGCTTGGTTTTTCCAGAATGGCCCTCAACGAGTTTACGTCGAGTTGGCTTTGACGCCTTTGGTTTGGCGTTTGTCAGATGACTTTCAATTGATGGCCCAAACAGGTCAAACGGCGCAGGTTCAGGCTTGCTATACGGACGAAGAAGGCCGCGTGTACTTCAATACATCGATGGGCTTTGGCCTGCTTCACACCCTGGACGTGGGCAAAGCCGCAGAGGGCCTTGAGCAAGGCTTGTGGCAACTCGAGACAACAGACGCTGCCAACTTGCAAACGGCGTTTGCTTTCAGAATCAGCCCAGCAACAGACAAGAAAAAACCGCTCTGATTTGCATCGAGCGGTTTTGTTTGAAAGGCGTAGGCTTTTTAGCCACGCCAGATCAGAGAATTACTTCTTTTCTTCAGCAGCAGGTGCCGGTGCTTCTGGCTCTTTGAATTTGCCGCCAGCTTGTGACGCCATGTAGGCCACAGCACGTGCAATTTCCAGGTCGCTGAATTCGCCGCCAGCTTGTGCGCTCATGGCACCTTTGCCTTTGAGTGCGGAATTCACCAAAGACTCGAAGGTGTTTTTGATGCGAGGAGCCCAAGCGGCCACATCGCCAAATTTAGGTGCACCTGCCGCGCCTGAAGCATGGCAAGCGGAGCACTGAGCTTTGTAGACATCTTCGCCAGGACGAGCGGCTTTGGCTGCATCACGGAATTGAACGGCGCCCACTTTTTGAATCCGCTCGGCGACGTCGCGTTCGGCATTGCTGTAGGTCACAGTGGTTTTGCTGAGGTCGAAATAAGCAAAGATGATGATTGCAGCGCAAGCAATGATCAACCAAAGGTCTGATTTAGAGATTTTGGAATTGCCGGAATGGCTGTCGTGACTGTTCGTGCTCATGGCGTCCTCAGAAATTCTGTGCGATGTTTGGGGGTGCTAAATAGAGCAGAAATTATAACCGCGGGGTGACCGCATGGTGGGGCGACGTCTGCGAGAGAAGTCCCCATGCCATAATTGTCGCAAACACCATTCCTAGCGCGGCTGTAGCTCAGTGGATAGAGTATTGGCCTCCGAAGCCAAGGGTCGTGGGTTCGATCCCCGCCAGCCGCACCAAAGTTATCGGTTGCCCATCACGCCGACCACCCCTTCACTGGGTGTCAACAAGATGTCTTCTTTTCGCCTGCGCACGCCCACAGGTGATGCGGCCAAACCTTTTTGCGAGGCTACAATGTCTTCGATGCTGGGGTAGTCGCCTAATAACCAATAGTCAAAAACACGTCTGGCAATGGGCGCGGCTTGGGCAGCACCAAAGCCGGCGTTTTCCACCACAATGGCCAAGGCAATTTGCGGTTCATCAGCTGGTGCAAAGGCCATGTACAAGGCGTGGTCACGCTGATGCTCTTCCAATTTGGTGGCGTTGTACTTGTCTTTTTGGCCAATGGTGACGGCTTGTGCGGTGCCTGTTTTGCCCGCACTTTGGTAGGGTGTGCCCGCAAACACTCTGGCAGAGGTGCCTTCTTTGGCCACGCCAATCAAACCCTGTTTCACCACCGCCACATTCTCAGGCTTGAATCCTAAGTTGAGAGGCGCCTCACCGGCCACACTTCTGTCTACACGTGCAATGGGGTCTTGTGTGGCCATGACCAAGCGAGGTTTGCGCACCACCCCGCCATTGGCCAAGGTGGCCGTTGCCGTGGCCAATTGCAGCATGGTGAAGGCGTTGTAACCTTGGCCAATGCCCAGGGAGATGGTTTCACCGCCGTACCAACGTTGTTGCTCGGCTTTCTTGTAGGTGTTCTTTTTCCATTGGGTGCTTGGCAAGACGCCGCGCACTTCACCTGGTAAATCGATGCCTGTGATTTGGCCAAAACCCAAGGGCTTCATGAAGTCGTGAATGGCATCCACGCCCATGGTATTGGCCAATGAGTAGTAGTACACATTGCTGGACAACACAATGGAGCGAACCATGTCAACAGGCCCAAGGCCTGTATCGCCGTGGCTTCGAAAGGTGTGACCGCCGTAGTTCCAAGAGCCTTGGTCGTTGATGATTTCGCTGGCGCTGCGTTTGCCTGTTTCGAGTGCCGCTAAGGCCATGAAGGGTTTGTAGGTGGACCCCGGTGGGTAAGTGCCGCGAATGGCCCGGTTCAGCAGAGGCTTGTCGATCGACTCACTCAAGGCTTTCCAGCTTTCACTGTCGATGCCATCGACAAATAAATTGGGATCGAAGGTGGGCTTGCTGACGAAGGCTAAAACTTCGCCGGTGCGTGGGTCCATGGCCACCAAAGCACCGCGACGATCGCCGAACAAGTCTTCCACCATCTTTTGCAATTTGATGTCGAGTGACAGCACCACGTTTTGGCCAGGCGTGGCGGGTCTGCTGGCCAGTCGCCGCACGGCTTTGCCGCCTGCCGAGGTTTCGACTTCTTGCACACCGGTGATGCCATGCAGTTCTCGCTCGTAGCGTTGTTCTACGCCTAACTTGCCGATGTATTGGGTGCCGCGGTAGTTGCCTTCGTCATCGCTCTCTTCAATTTGTTCTTTTTCTTTTTGGTTGATGCGGCCGATGTAGCCCACCACGTGGCTGGCCAAATGACCATAGGGGTAGTTGCGGAACAAACGCGCTTTGATTTCAACACCCGGAAAGCGGTAATGCTGCGCAGAGAACTTGGCCACTTCTTCTTCTGTGAGACGTGAACGAATGGGCAGTGAGTCAAAGTTCTTAGACTCTTCTCGCATGCGTTTGAAGCGACGACGATCGCGCAGTGGGATGTCGATGATTTCAGACAAACTGTCGATGGTGGCTTCGAGGTCCTTCACGCGTGAAGGTGTGATTTCGAGTGTGTAGGCCGAGTAGTTGTTGGCCAACACAACGCCATTGCGGTCCATGATCGTGCCGCGATTGGGCACTGTGGGCAAGACGGCGGTGCGGTTGTTTTCTGCTTGCTCCAACAAGTCTTCGTGCCGAATAACTTGCAAATAAAACAGGCGGATGCCCAACAAAGCAAAACACAAAAGCACCACGCCTTGCAGCACCATCACGCGCGTTTGAAATTTGAAAATCTCAAACTCGGTGTTGCGCAACTCGCTTAACGAGGGCAGGTGCAGCGCCATGATTTAGATCGGGCGATTGGCGTCAGGGTCGTGCGCCCGACGCTGTGGTGCCAGCAAAATAAAGTTGGCTGCCGGCCACAACAAGGTTTCCAAGATGGGCGAGAGCAGCAATGGCCAACCTGGAAAATCATTCCCCGTCGTGAGGCGAATGACCCATCCAGTGGCTTCTGCCAAGAAAAGGAAAGGAATGATTTGGATCATTTGTTCTTTGATGGGAAACCACAGCAGTCGCCGATGCAAAGTGAAAGCGCAGTAACTCAAGATGGCATACGTGAGTGCATGTTGCCCCATCAGAGAAGACTGCTGCACGTCGGTCCAAAGGCCCAAGCAAAAAGCAATGCCAATGCCAACACGTCGAGGTTGATGAATGCCCCAAAAGAAAATACAGACTGCCAGCAGATCGGGCAGCCAAATGGCTTGTGTCAAACCCAACATCATGTTCAACACCAAACAGACCAACAGACTGAGGCCAATGAACCAAGGACTGACGGGCAACAACAGGGCTTCACGACGCGACATGATCATGGTGTTTTCCCTTTTGTGGCTGCCAGAGCCCCAGTGGGTTGCAAGATCAGCACGTGCCGGCCTTTCATGTCGGCCAAAGGCTTGGCATGAATGCGTGCGAAAGAGATGTCGACGCGTCTTTCGATGTGCGAGATGCGGGCCACTTGCAGGCCGGCAGGGTACACGCCATCGATGCCGCTGGTGGTGAGCAAGTCGCCTTCTTTGACGTCAGCCCCGGCAGGCACAAATTTAAGTTCGATTTGTGGAATACCGCCCAATATATCGCCGCTGGCGATGTTGCGTGCACCTGTTCGGCTGTTGAGCACTGGGATGGTTTGGTCGCGGTCTGTGAGCAAAGTGACTTCGGCAGACAAGGGGTACACGCGAGTGACCTGACCCACAACGCCGCCGGTGTCGACGACGGGAGAACCTAGCGCCACATCTTTGAGTTGCCCTTTGTCAATCACGATGCGTTGGTTGTAGGGGTCGGGCACATCAAACAAAACTTCAGCCACTTGCGAGGGCGTGGCCACACTGCTTTGGAGTCCCATCAGCTGCCGAAGGTTTTGGTTTTCAAGTTGCAACTGCTCAACTTGTTGAGCACGCAAAGATTGCAGCAAGACTTGCGACTGGGCCTGCTTCAATTTTTGTTGCGCATCGTTCAAGCTTTCAAAGTGCTTGCTGACAGATGACAAGGCTTGTCCAGGTTGCAGCACCAACCACTGAACGGGCAGGACCAAGGTGGCAAGGCCGGCGCGAATGGGTTTGGTGAATTGAAGTTGTTTGTCGCCAAACATCAGCACCACAGACAAGGCGCCGAAAAAAATCAGTTTGGTCAGGGGCGCGAACCCCACCCTGAAGAAAGGTGGGGGGCTGCGGTCAAGAGACTCCAGCGCCATTCGATGCGCCAGTGTTATTCACTGGTGAAAATGCTGCCCAGACGGTCCATGCGCTCGAGGGCCATGCCGCAACCGCGGGCCACGCAAGTGAGGGGATCTTCTGCCACCAAGACGGGCAAGCCAGTTTCTTCAGACAGCAAACGATCGAGGTCGCGCAGCAACGCACCACCACCGGTGAGCATCATGCCGCGATCAGAAATGTCGGCGCCCAACTCAGGAGGGGTTTGCTCGAGCGCTGTTTTGACCGCTGACACAATGTTGTTCAGCGGATCGGTCAGTGCTTCCAAAATTTCGTTGCTGCTGATGGTGAAGCTGCGGGGCACGCCTTCAGACAGGTTGCGGCCTTTGACTTCCATTTCGCGCACTTCGCTGCCTGGGAAGGCAGAGCCAATGCTTTTCTTGATGGCTTCAGCGGTAGGTTCGCCAATCAGCATGCCGTAGTTGCGGCGGATGTAGTTGATGATGGCTTCGTCAAACTTGTCGCCACCCACGCGCACGCTGCCTTTGTAGACCATGCCGCCCAAAGAAATCACGCCCACTTCGGTGGTGCCACCGCCGATGTCGACCACCATAGAGCCAGAGGCTTCAGACACGGGCAAGCCCGCGCCAATGGCAGCGGCCATGGGTTCTTCAATGAGGTACACCTCGGAGGCGCCGGCGCCCAAAGCCGATTCGCGAATGGCACGGCGCTCCACTTGGGTAGAACCGCAGGGCACGCAAATGATGATGCGGGGGCTGGGGCGGAAGGTGCTGCGGGGGTGCACCATGCGGATGAACTGCTTGAGCATTTGCTCGGTGACCGTGAAGTCGGCAATCACGCCGTCCTTCATGGGACGAATGGCTTCAATGTTGCCCGGCACCTTGCCCAACATGGACTTGGCTTCGTGGCCGACAGCCTGCAAAACCTTCTTGCCTTGGGGGCCGCCTTCGTGGCGAATGGCGACCACTGAGGGCTCGTCCAAAACGATGCCTTTGTCGCGAACAAAAATGAGGGTGTTGGCCGTACCCAGGTCAATGGCCAAATCGGTAGAAAAATAACGGCGGAACGAGCTGAACATAACAAATCCTAAACAACTGCAGTTTTGAGGCGGTCAACTGCGGTTTGGGGGGCATGAAAGGGAAAAATTTGTGGGCTTGAACAGGCTTTTTTGGAGAGCCTGCAGCGAACGCACGATAATAACCGATCGCTTGAAAAAAAACGCGAATTGAGGCCCCAAATTTGAGGGCTTCAACGCCCATAAAGAGCCCGTAAAGAGTTAATTTTTATGTCATTGACTGCCCAAGATATTGACCGCATTGCCAATTTGGCCCGGTTAGAGCTGCCACCCGAGGAGGGCCAACGCATGTTGGACCAAATCAACGGCTTTTTCACCATCGTGGAAGCCATGCGTGCGGTCGACACCACCGGTGTTCAACCCTTGCCACACCCCATTGCCACCATCCAAGAGGTGGCCTTGCGCCTGCGGGACGACGTGGCCAGCGAGCCCAATCAGCGCGAGGCCAACCAACAAAGCGCCCCCGCTGTCGAGCGCGGCTTGTTTTTGGTTCCCAAAGTGATTGAGTAAGGGACCGCCATGACCACTTTGCATGATTTAACCGTTGCCGCCCTGGCGGCCGATCTTCGCGCTAAAAAAGTCAGCGCTACCGAGCTTGCGCAGCACTTTTTGGCGCGCAGCCAATCCGATACTTCAGGTTCCTTTTTAAGCCTCAATGCAGAAGCCACGCTGGCGCAAGCCAAAGTGGCAGATGCCCAATTGGCCGCTGGTACAGCTGGCCCCTTGGCCGGTGTGCCCATGGCGCACAAAGACATTTTTGTCACCACCGACTTTCCCACCACGGCCGGCTCCAAGATGTTGGAAGGCTATCGCTCGCCATTTGACGCTACTGTGGTGCGCAAATTGGGCGTGCAAGAGGGCGGCGCTGGCATGGTGAATGTGGGCAAGCTCAATTGTGATGAATTCGCAATGGGTTCGTCCAATGAGAACTCGGCCTACAAATCCGTGACCAACCCTTGGGATACCTCACGTGTTCCCGGTGGATCTTCGGGAGGCAGTGCGGCCGCTGTGGCTGCGCGTTTGGTACCTGCTGCAACAGGCACTGACACGGGTGGTTCGATTCGCCAACCTGCCAGCTTTTGCGGTATCACGGGCATCAAGCCCACTTACGGTCGCGCATCACGCTACGGCATGATCGCCTATGCGTCGAGCTTGGACCAAGCTGGCCCCATGGCGCGCACCGCAGAAGACTGTGCACTGATGTTGTCAGCCATGTGTGGTCCTGATTTAGATCGCGATTCCACCTCACTTGATGTGCCCGCAGAAAACTTTGCGCGCGATTTGAATGCGTCAATCGATGGCTTGCGCATTGGAATCCCCAAAGAATTTTTTGGAGAAGGTTTAGCACCAGGCGTTCGCGCCGCCGTCGATGCTGCGTTGAAAGAATACGAAAAGCTGGGCGCCAAGTTGGTTCCCATCAGCCTGCCTCGCACAGAACTTTCTATTCCTGTTTACTACATCATTGCGCCTGCTGAAGCGTCGAGCAATTTGAGTCGTTTTGATGGCGTGAAGTTTGGTCATCGCACCAAGGACTACACCGACCTCGTGTCGATGTACAAGCGCTCGCGTGCTGAAGGTTTTGGCGAAGAAGTGAAGCGTCGCATCATGACCGGTGCTTATGTGTTGTCGCACGGCTACTACGATGCGTACTATCTGCAAGCGCAAAAAATTCGCCGCATGATTTCCGATGACTTCCAGCAAGCCTTCAAAGTTTGCGATGTCATTGCTGGCCCGGTTGCGCCCACTGTGGCTTGGAAGTTGGGTGAAAAAGCCGATGACCCTGTGGCCAATTATTTGGCCGATATCTTTACTTTGCCTGCATCGCTGGCAGGCTTGCCTGGCATGAGCGTGCCTGCAGGCTTTGGTGAAGAGGGCATGCCGGTTGGCTTGCAGCTGATTGGCAATTACTTCAAAGAAGCGCAGTTACTCAACGCCGCACACCGTTTGCAGCAAGCCACTGACTTTCACCTCCGTCAACCAGGAGGCGCAAAATGAGCACGAAACAAAAAACGCTGTTGGTCCAAGGCTACGAAGTGGTCATTGGCTTTGAAACCCACGCCCAACTTTCGACACAAAGCAAAATTTTCAGCCGTGCGCCCATTGCGTTTGGTGCAGAGCCCAACACGCAAGCGTGTGCGGTGGACTTGGCCTTGCCTGGTACGCTGCCCGTTATGAACAAAGGCGCGGTGGCGCGTGCCATCGAATTTGGCTTGGCCGTTGGATCGCACATTGCAGAAGAAAGTATTTTTGCGCGCAAAAATTACTTCTACCCAGATTTGCCTAAGGGTTATCAAATCAGTCAGTTTGAAATTCCCGTGGTGCAAGGCGGCGAGGTGTCGTTCTTTGTGGGCGACGAGAAAAAAACCGTTCGCTTGGTACGAGCGCATCTGGAAGAAGATGCGGGCAAATCATTGCACGAAGACTTCATTGGCCAAAGTGGCATTGATCTGAATCGCGCAGGCACACCGCTGTTGGAAATTGTGACCGAGCCCGACATTCGGTCTAGCGAAGAAGCGGTGGCCTATGCCAAAGAGCTGCACAAAATTGTGACCTGGATTGGCATTTGCGATGGCAACATGCAAGAGGGCAGTTTCCGTTGCGATGCCAACGTGTCGGTGCGCAAGCCGGGTGCGCCTTTGGGCACACGCCGTGAAATTAAAAACTTGAACAGCTTCAAGTTCATGCAGCAAGCCATCGATTTTGAAGTGCGCTGGCAAATTGAGCAAATTGAAGACGGCTTTGAAATTCAACAAGCCACGGTGTTGTTCGATCCCGATACGGGCGAAACACGCGCCATGCGCACCAAGGAAGATGCGGCCGATTACCGTTACTTCCCTGATCCCGATCTGCCACCGCTGGTCATTGGCCGTGATTGGGTCGCGCGTGTTCAATCCGAGATGACAGAGCTGCCTCGTGTGATGGCGGCACGTTTTGTGGCCGACTACGGTTTGCCCGAGTACGATGCCACCACGCTGACGCAAAGCAAAGCCATGGCGGCTTACTTTGAAGCTGCGGCCAAGGCTTGTGGACAAGCCAAGTTGGTCAGTAACTGGGTGATGGGTGAAGTGTCGCGTCGCTTGAATGCCAGCGAAGTGGGCATTGAGCAAGCGCCTGTGAGCGCGGCGCAACTGGCCGCCATGATTGGCCGCATTGCCGACAGCACCATCAGCAACAGCGCGGCCAAGCAAGTGTTTGATGCATTGTGGACTGAGGGCGGCGAAGTGGACGCCATCATCGAGGCCAAAGGCCTGAAGCAGATGAACGACACCGGCGCCTTGGAAGCCATCATTGACGAAGTGCTTGCGGCTAATCCGAAGAATGTTGAAGAGTTCAGAGCGGGCAACAGCAAAGCACTCAATGGTTTGGTGGGCCCCATCATGAAAGCCAGCAAAGGCAAGGCCAACCCAGCTCAAGTGAATGAGCTTTTGTTGAAGAAGCTACAGGCTTAAGGAGAATTGCGCTTCAAGCTCAGCTGAAGCGCTTTTCTGAAGCGTTAAACGCCGTAACGATCGCGATAGGCTTGTACCTTGGGCAGGTGCTGGCCCATCTCGTTGCCGCTTTGAGTCGACAAGTAAGCGAGCAAGTCGGACAGCTGCGCAATGCAGCACACGCCCATGCCCAAGGTGTTGCGCACATATTGCACGGCGCTGTGTGGCACATCTTTCACCGTACCATCGGCTTGAACTTCGGTGGCCATTTCTTGTCTGTCCAAAGCAATCGCGATGGCATGGGCTGTGGCGCCGGCTTTTTTGATCAGCTCAATCGACTCGCGCGCCGCAGTGCCTGCGCTCATCACGTCGTCCACAATCAACACGCGTCCTTTGAGGGGAGCGCCCACCAAGGTGCCCCCTTCGCCGTGGTCTTTGGCTTCTTTGCGGTTGTACGCAAAAGGCACGTTTTTGCCCAAGCGCGCCAATTCAATCGACACAGCCGCACCCAAAGGAATGCCTTTGTAAGCGGGTCCAAAAATCATGTCGAATTCGATCCCGCTGGCAACCAAAGCTTTTGCATAGAATTGAGCGAGTTTTCCGAGTTTGGCGCCATCGTCAAACAAGCCTGCGTTGAAGAAATAAGGGCTCATGCGGCCGGCTTTGGTTTTGAACTCACCAAACCTCAGCACGCCAGCATCGACGGAAAATTGAACAAACTCTTGCGCCAAGGCCGCTGTGTCGGTTTGGGGTGTGTGTCCAGTCACCATGGGGAAATCCTTGTTTAAATTAACCAGCTTGAACTTGAACGGCATCCGTTCTGCGGCCACCAAAGGGGTGGAGGCTTGGATTGCTCAAAACAATCCCGATTGTATTTGCGTGCAAGAGGTTAAAGCACAAGCACCCGATGTGGCCGGCAAATTTGAGACCTTGGCTGGGCTGAAGGGGCATTTTCACTTTGCCGAGAAGAAGGGTTACTCGGGCGTAGCGGTCTACAGCAAACACGAGCCCAGCGAGGTGGTGGTGGGCATGGGCTGTGAGGAGTTTGATGCAGAAGGCCGCTTTGTGGAGTTGCGCTTTGACACGCCCAAGCGCAAGCTGTCGATCGTCAGCGCTTATTTCCCCAGTGGCTCATCGGGCCCTGAGCGGCAAGAAGCCAAGTTTCGTTTCTTGGACCACATGGGGCCGCACCTCAAGGCTTTGGGCGCCCAGCGTGAATTCATTGTGTGCAGTGATGTGAACATTGCGCACCAACAAGCCGATTTGAAGAATTGGAAAAGCAACCAAAAGAACAGCGGCTTTTTGCCAGAAGAGCGCGCGTGGATGACGCACATGACCACGGAAGGTCCCTTGGTGGATGTGTATCGACGCTTGTATCCTGACACGACGGATGAGTGCTACACCTGGTGGAGCAACCGTGGGCAAGCGTATGCCAAGAATGTGGGCTGGCGTTTGGATTACCACTTGGCTACGGCCGCGTTGGCAGAAGGCGCCACCAAGGCTCACATTTACAAAGAGACGCGCTTCAGCGATCACGCGCCTTTGACCATTGATTACAACTGGTCGCTTTGAAGCTGAAGCTCAGTCTCGCAAGTAGGTGAGCATTCTGCCTTTGTAGGCTGCTTCGGTTTCGGTGGCTGAAATGTCGAGGACTTCTTCACGCAAGCTAAAGCCTTGCGCCGCCATGTTTCGGTGAAAGTGCGCACGGTTGCCTCGGTTGGGGTCGACCACCCAAACTTCTGCATGGTCTTCAAGGTGCTCGTTGATGTAATGCGCCAGGTCGCCTTGCTCGTCGCGTTCGTACAAAATATCGCTGCCAATGATCAAGTCGAACCTGCTGTTGACTTTGGGATCTTGGTGCTGTTCACTGTGCTGGCCCCAGTGGCCATGCTGATAATTCATCGGGCTGAGCTTGTTCAGTCGCAAGTTTTCGCGCAGAAACTCACCGGCCAAGGGGTGGCAATCGGAAGCGGTGATGTTGGCGCCGCGGCGATGGCCCACCAAGCTGGACAAAGCCAAACCACAACCAATTTCTAAGATTCGTTCATGGGTGCTGACAGGTCGAAGGGCCAAGCGTTCGGCCAAGCGCGAACCGGATGGCCACAGCAAACCAAACAAAGACCAAAACGCAGACGAGATACCAAGTGCCAGTGCGGCGTCTTCAGGGTCGTAAAACTGTTGCTTGTCCAACAAGGAGCGAACGAGTAAGTTGGGTACGCCGTGCACGGCGATGGACTCTTGCTTGGTCAGATAGCCGGGTGCGCTAACGGTTGGCAGCGAGTCCATTGCGCCTGCATCAGCAGGCATCGAAGAGTAGTGTGTCACATAGACAATCGGACAGCCACGGAGTGGAGCTGGTTTGCTGGATCTTACGCTTCATTCGTTCAAGTCGCTAAAGTCGCTAAAGTCGATTTGTCGGTCTGCGCGGGCAATGGTCTCGGGCCGATGGGCGATGACAATGCGCGTGAGTTGCAGTTGCGACAGCGTTTGTGAAACCGCTTGTTCGTTGTGCATGTCCAAATGGCTGGTGGCTTCGTCCAAAGCCAATACGGTGGGTTGTCCATAAAGCGCGCGCGCCAGCAAGAGCCGCTGCTTTTGCCCACCGCTCAAGCCCGAGCCTAACTCCCCAATGAGGGTGTGATAGGCCATCGGCATGCGCATGATGTCGTGGTGAATTTCTGCCAATTGCGCACAGCGTTCAATGGTGGGCTGATGCGGCGCTTGATCAAAGAAAGCAATGTTGTCGGCAATGCTGCCGGTCAGCAGTGCATCTTCTTGCATGACCACGCCGATTTTGCGGCGTACATTGGACAAGCCCAATTGTTGAACGGGTACGCCACCATACAAAACGATACCGTGGGTGGGAGCCATAAGTCCCAACATGATCTTGAGCAAGCTGGTTTTGCCGCAACCACTGGCGCCTGTGATGGCCACATGCTCGCCAGCTTGAATGCACAGGTTGAGATTCTGAAAGAGCCAGGGCTCGGTGTCGGTGTAACGAAACGAAACATTGCGAAGTTCAAGGCTGGCTGGCAGATGGGCCAAATCGTTGACAGGCAAGTTGCCCTTTGGTGTGTCTTGTTCGGGGGGCGTCAGCACAATGTCGGCCAATCGGTCGCGATGCAAGTTGAGCATCTTGAGTTCGATGCCTTGGTTGATGAGGGCGCTGACGCGTCCAGTGAATTGCATTTTGTAACTGATGAACGCCAACAGCATGCCAACGGTCAAAACCGAATTGCCGGAGTTCTGTGCTTGTGAGGCCAAAATGATTTTGGCGCCTAACCAAAACACACACAAATTTTCCAAACCAAAAATAAGCGTGCGGGCGGCGTTGAAGCCCATGTTGAGTTTGGCTGTCTGAAAATCACGGTTCATGACTTCCACCATCAGACTTTGCCAACGCGTTCGACGCTCGTTCTCACGCGCAAACAATTTGAGGGGTGTCATGGCCCGCAGTGTTTCGATGAAGTGACTTTGCTCTTGACCTGCCAAGACCAAACGTTCGGACGCAGCATGTCGGAAGGGGGCGTAACTGATCCAGCGGACGATGGCGTAAAAGGCGGAGGCTGCCAGCACCACCCAAGTGAGCGTGGGTGAATAAATGAACATCATGACCAAGGCCGCAATGGCCATCAAGCCGTCGAGCAAAGACTCGAGCGTGGTTTGGGTCAGTGTTCTTTGAATGTCGTGCACAGCGCCAAAGCGAGAAGCAATATCACCCAGATGGCGCTGCGCAAACCAATCGGCTGGCAACTTGAGCAAATGCGCAAACACATTGCTCAGCCACTGAATGGACACGGTTTGGCTGAGCACCATGACCCACCAGCTTCGCGCCAAAGAAAGCGCCGATTGAATCAGAAGAATGAGTGCAAAGCCTGCCACCAAAACCGACAGCAATTCGTGGTCGCCAGATGTCAAGACATCGTCGACCACCGCTTGGTTGAACAGGGGCATGAAGATGGCGAAGAGTTCGAGAACAAATGCCAATGCCAGTATTTGCGCAGCTGATTTGCCAAATCCTCGAATGTTGCCAGTCAATTGCGACAAAGGAAACGATTTGGTAACAGGCTTTGTTTTGAATTGCGTCTGTGGTGTGAGTTCTAGCGCTACACCCGTGAAGTGTTGCGAGGCTGTTGCCAAGCTGATTTTTCGCAGACCAAGTGCCGGGTCGAGCAAGGTGACTTGCTGCCCCTTGATTTTTTGCAGGACTACGAAGTGGTTCAGGTCCCAATGCAAGATGCAAGGCGTGGCCAGTTGATGAAGCTCCTCTAACTCTAAACGAACAGGCCTGGCGTTGAAACCCAAGACTTGACTTTGATCGATGAGTTGTTTGAGATTGGCGCCCTTCAGGGTCTGATGAAACTTGTGCCGCAAATCCATGAGCCGCCAATGCTGGCCGTGTGCATTGGCAATCATGCACAAACAAGCCAAGCCGCATTCGGCGTTTTGCAGTTGCAGAACCGGATTCAAGTGAAAACTGCTTTGTGATGAAGAACGAGTGCCTGCATAAGGAAGTTACGCAGGCACTGCATGCCAAGCTTATCGGAGGCAAATGCCGTTGGTGTAGTCGCCCATGGGGTTGTATCCGCCTGTATCTACTGAGCCGTAGCTGGAGGGGTCGAACTCAACTTTTGAGCCGAACTCTACCAAAGTAACTAAATCTGAAAATGCACTGATTGCTCTAATGGCCCATGTCGTCGCAATGCCTCCACCTTGCACTTCATTCAATTCATCTATGTTCAAACTTCTCATTTCACTCTCCTGGTTGTGCTGAAAAAATCGTTTCAGCGGCGATGTCTGGTTCGAAAAAAGAGGCAACAAGCAAAGTGCTTGCATTGACTGCTGCATGTATGACGCTTGAAAGTAACAAGGCTTTGTGTGTTCCCAATTCCAATTTGTGCAAGTCGTACTGTTTTAAAAAAATATAAAAATATGCGTAGAGCGTCAAAACTCTGAAGAGAACAGGCAACGGATATTCTTTGGGAGTGATGAAGTGAAGTGCTGTGAGCAATGACGGGGCTAATAAAAACATGACCTTGCGGTTGAATAACTTTTCAAAAACAGCTGCTGACCCAATCAATAAAAGATTTTCGAAATAAGGTGCAATGAGCAGGCTGATGAAAATGATCTTTCCAATGGACATTGAGTCTGTGCCATCGGCTTCATAGTCGACATTGCAAAATAAAAGTATCAGTGACAAATAGATGACCTGGAAGACAACAAGGCCCACAGTGACATCGATAAAGCCATGTCGATTGAGATGCGAAGCCCTGATTTTTTGAACGATGTTCATGATGTTTGTTGTCGTGCGTGAATGGCCAGAAGTGGCTCGAAAATCCATTCCCAAATGCCTCGAACATCGTGAATGACATCGGCTTCGAGGGTCATGCCGGGGCGAAGCAAGTGTTGTTCGCCAAACGCCACAACATGCTGTGATGCCAAGGCCACTTGAATTCGGTAGAGCGGTTCATTGCTTTGGGTAGAAGCCAGCAGTGCATTGCCTTGGCCATGCGGCAAGTCTTGGGGGGCGATGGGCGTGCCGCTGATTTTGACCACACGGCCTTTGGCCAAGCCAAATTTTTGATACGGATAGGCGGCAAGTCGCAACCAAACTTCTTGCCCAGGCTGAATGAAGCCGGCTGTGCGCGTGGGTGCAAACAGTGCTGCGATCAGTGGCGCATGGGCTTGAAGTTGTGGGGCTTGGGGTTCCGTTTGGGGCACCATGCTGGCGATGGTTTGACCCGCTTGAATCACTGCGCCCAAGGGCAAATGGAGCGTGCTGATTTGCCCCGCTTGTGGCGCCAACACGCTGCTGGTTTTGCGCAATTGATTTTCGGCCGTTTCTTGATCGAGGCTGGCCAGGCTGCGATCGACTTGGAGCAGGTCGATGGCCCCTTGTTTTTGCAGGCTGTTCAATTCGGCTTGAGCAGCGCGGTGCTCACGCGTGAGTGCTGTGCCATTGCGCTGTGTATTTTCTAAGCGGGACTGCAGGTCGATGAGTTCTTCTTGTTTGTTTTGCGCCTGGATGTCGGAGACAAAACCCTCGTGGGCCATTTGTTCAAACCGGCGCCATGTTTTGTGCGCCAACTCGACTCGGCGTTTGGCAAGGGCTAGCTCTTGAGTGGCTTGCTCGGACTCGAGTGACAAGGAGCGAATGCGCTCGGTCATGTGCAAGAGGCGCTGTGCGTGCTGAGACTGGCGAGAGGCGCGCTCTGACAGCAAGGTGGTGCGGCGCTGTGCCAAATGGGAGGCCAGCAATGTGGAGGCGCTGCCCTCGGGTGTGGCTTTGTCGGTGTTGATGACAAACAGCGTTTGGCCTTGTTGAACCCACTCACCTTCTTGCACGGTTTGCGACAGCAAAACGCCCGCGGTGGGAGCGCTCAATTCGAGCGTGCCCATTTGTGCCATGAGGATGCCCGGCACACGCACTTTGCGTGCAACCTTGCCCCAAGCGCCAAATGCCACCAGGGCACCTGCAAGGGCCAGCGCCACAGCGGCCACGAGGCTAAAACGCGGATGGTGTGCCAAGTGAATGCCGCCTAGCCAAGAAGCTTGCTTGGCTTGGGTGACTTGGCGGCGAAAAAGTGGGGTGTGCATGGGTCCTTGAAAGAAAGAACCCTCACAATACGCATTTGAGATGTTTTGGTGTTTGCATTGACTTGCAAATTCACCGACTTGAAACCGATTGAAATTCCACCATGCTTCAGTACCAAACCGTTCCTGTCACGCCTTTTCAGCAAAACTGTTCTTTGATTTGGGATGACCAAACACGTCAAGCGGCTGTGATTGATCCAGGCGGTGATTTGGATTTGATCTTGGCCGAAGTGGCCAAGCACCAACTCAAGTTAGAACAAATTTGGCTGACGCATGCCCACATTGACCATGCGGGTGGCACAGCGGTATTGGCGCGCAATTTGAACTTGCCCATCGTGGGCCCCCATCCGGGTGACCAGTTTTGGATTGACCGTTTGTCAGACCAAGGCCGGATGTTTCAGTTCCCAGATGCTGAAGTGTTCACCCCCACACGTTGGCTGCAAGATGGCGACACCGTTCAGTTGGGCGCCTACACCTTGAACGTGCGTCACTGTCCTGGCCACACACCCGGTCATGTCGTGTTTTACTCGCCCGACATCAAGCGTGCCTTCGTGGGTGATGTGTTGTTTGCGGGCAGCATTGGCCGTACTGATTTTCCGCAGGGCGATCATGACACCTTGATTGCCAGCATCACAGAGCGCTTGTGGCCCATGGGCGACGACACGGTGTTCATTCCGGGTCACGGCCCTGAAAGTACCTTTGGCCGAGAACGCGCCAGCAACCCTTATGTGGGCGGCACCTGAGACATCGCTTTCAGTTGAGCTGAGTACCCGCCGGATTTTGGCGAGCCTGTTCATACAAGTGCGCCACCTTGGGCAAATTGGCCTCTAACTCTTGAATGCGATTGTTGCCGCTGGGGTGCGTTGACAAGAAACTGGGTTGACCTTTGCCGCCGCCAGTGGCGCCCAACATTTTTTTCCAAAGCTGCACACTGGCTTCGGGCTTGAAGCCACCGCGTGCGGCTATTTCCAAACCGACCAAGTCGGCTTCTGTTTCATCGTCGCGGCTGTATTTCAGGGTGAGCAATTGCGTGCCGACGTTGGCGGCCACATCCCCCAGTTGACCTAAGCCCAACAATTGCGAGGCTACCGACAAACCCATGCTGGTGGCTTTGGATTTGGCCAAGCGCTCACGTGCGTGTTCGCGCAAGGCATGTGCCATTTCGTGGCCCATGATCATGGCCACTTCATCGTCGGTCAGTTGCAGTTGGTCCAAGATGCCTGTGTAAAAGGCAATTTTGCCGCCCGGCATGCACCATGCGTTGAGCTGTTTGCTGCCAATCAAGTTGACTTCCCATTTCCATTTGCGGGCATCGGGGTTCCACTGTGAGGTGAAAGGAATCAGTTGATTGGCAATGGCACGCAAGCGTTTGAGTTGGGGGTAGTCATCTGGCGCCAAAGCGCCTTTGCTGTTGGCCTCGCTCAAGGTTTGACGGTATTGCTGCCGGGCAGATTGCTCAAGTGATTCGGCAGGAATCAACTTTCGCATGCTGGAGGACTGCCCCACATCCACCTGTGCTTGCGCATCGGCATGAACCAATGCGGCCAATCCCAAGCCTGCACCCCAGTGGTTTAAAAAACCACGGCGTGACGAAGCGCCTGGCAATGCCTCTAAAGGCGCTTCAGGATGCGAAATGTTTGAGTTAGAAAAACAACGCCAGCACATTTTTCAATCATAGTGCCGCATGCCAAGAATTCAAGGCGCTTTTCTTGAGAAATCTGGGCGCAGGCTTGGATAATGAGAGCATGACCGAAAAGACACCCCCTGCTTCCTTTTCTTGGCTTGCCTCTTGGCGCATTTATTTACAGCCTGCCAGCTTGCGCATGCTGCTGCTGGGTTTTGCAGCCGGCTTGCCCTTGCTCCTGGTCTTGGGCACCTTGAGTTTCAGACTGCGCGAAGCGGGCATTGACCGCAGCACCATAGGGTATTTGAGTTGGGTGGGTCTGGCCTATGGCTTCAAGTGGGTTTGGGCGCCGCTGGTTGATCGTTTGCCCATTCCATTTTTCACACATCGCCTCGGGCGTCGCCGCAGTTGGTTGTTGTTGTCACAAAGCATGGTGATGGTCGGCTTGGTCGGCATGGCCATCAGCGACCCTTCGCAAACTTTAGGTCCTGTGGTGTGGTGTGCTTTGTTGGTGGCCTTCGGTTCCGCCACGCAAGACATTGCCTTGGATGCATTTCGCATTGAGTCCGCGGACCCAACTCAGCAAGCCGCATTGGCAGCCAGTTACCAAACAGGCTATCGCTTGGCCATGATCTGGGCGGGCGCCGGAGTGCTGTGGGTGGCGGCTTGGGTGCAAGGCGACAACGCAACAGGCTATGTGCATGCTGCTTGGCAAGCGGCCTATTTGGTGATGGCGGCCAGCATGTCGGTGGGATGCATCACGGTGTTGATGTCCAAGGAGCCTGTCCCTGCAGAATTACCACCCGCTAGAAATGTCAAAGAATGGTTACAGGGCGCTTTGATTGCACCCTTTGCAGACTTTCTGAAACGCTACAAATGGCAGGCCGTGTTGATTTTGAGTTTGATTGCGGTCTACCGCATCAGTGACGTGGTGATGGGCATCATGGCGAATCCTTTTTATGTGGACATGGGTTACACCAAAGCCGAAGTGGCCACCGTAACCAAAGTCTATGGCGTGCTCATGACCTTGTTGGGCGCCTTCATTGGCGGCGTGATGGCACTGCGCTGGGGTGTGATGCGCATCTTGATGTTGGGTGCGGTGCTGAGTGCGCTAAGCAATTTGTTGTTTGCATGGCTCAGTGGCTACGGCCATGATGTGAACGCCTTGATTGCCGTCGTGTCCGCAGACAATTTGGCCAGCGGCATTGCCTCTGCTGCATTCATTGCGTACTTGTCTTCACTGACCAACGTGCAATATTCGGCTACGCAATACGCCTTGCTCAGCTCCATGATGTTGCTCTTGCCTAAATTCATTGCTGGCTTTTCGGGTGATTATGTGAATGCGCATGGCTATGCAGATTTCTTCACAGCCACCGCTTGGTTGGGTTTGCCGGTATTGGTTCTGGTGGGCTTGGCGTGGCACTATCAGCCTAGCGCCCAAGACTGATTTACCTAACTTTACGAGGCATTCAACAGATGCCGATGCAATTGCGCTTTGGCAGGTGCATCATGGCTGTGTAAGCAAGCTTGACTGAAAGTATGACGCCGCAACTGTTGATGATTGAAGACGATGAACGCCTGGCCAAGATGGTGGGAGATTACCTGCGTCAGTCAGGTTTTGGTTTTGCACATGCAGCAGACGGCACCCAAGGCTTGGCGGCAGTGCAAAAGACGTCCCCTGATTTGGTCATTTTGGACCTGATGCTGCCCGACATGGATGGCTTGCAAGTGTGTCAAAAAATTCGCGGCTTCAGTGGCGCGCATGCGCAAACACCGGTGCTCATGCTCACCGCCAAAGGCGATCCCATGGACCGCATCATTGGCTTGGAACTGGGCGCTGACGATTACTTGCCAAAACCCTTTGAGCCCCGAGAACTCTTGGCGCGCATTCGCGCCATCTTGCGCCGCAAAACCGATGCAGGATCTGGCAGCCACACGCGCATGCAATTTGGCAGCTTGGAAATTGACCGCGATGCGCGCACAGTCAGCGTCAACGGGCAAGTGTGCGACCTCACTTCGTATCAATTCGATTTGTTGGTGGCCATGGCGGAGCGCGCCGGGCGCGTGCTTACCCGCGATCAAATCATGGAGGCAGTGCGGGGCCGTGAGCTAGAAGCCTTTGACCGCTCGATTGATGTTCACATGGGCCGCATCCGCATGGCCATCGAAAAAGATCACAAAGTTCCCGAGCGAATTTTGACGGTGCGCGGCGTGGGCTATGTTTTTGCCAAACAACAAAAATAAGCCGCTCATGAATTGGATCGCTTCCATCTCAAAACATTTGTACTTGCGGATTTGGTTGGCCGTGGTGCTGGGTGTGGCCGTGTTGATGTTGGTGGTGGGTTGGGCTTGGAGTCTGTCGGTTGAGCACGTGGCCCACAATGGACCGCAAGGTGTTCGCGAGTTGCAAGTGCGCAATGACAAAGGCGAATTGATCACGGCTGTGCCTGGCCAATTGCAACGTGGTGTGGGTGTGAATTTTGAGGTGACCTTGCCCGATGGCCAAACCTTGAATTTGTTGCTGCCACGTCGCCCGCCTGCTGCGGGTCAAGCGCCAGGCCTCGGTGCAGACGGTGGCGGGGCCATGGGCATGGGGCCGGGTGGGTTCAATCGCGGCATGGGCAACGGCCCTCGTGATCTGTCGCCTTGGTGGGCGCGGCCGCCTTATGGTTTTGTCTGGATGTTGGTGTTGGTCGGTTTGGCTGTGGCCATTGGCGTGTACCCCATTGTGCGCAAGTTGACGCAACGTTTGGAGTCCTTGCAGCAGGGTGTACAGCGCTGGGGTGAGGGCGACTTGACGGTGCGCATGCCAGAGCAAGGTCAAGACGAAGTGGCCGATTTGTCCAAACGTTTCAATGCAGCAGCCGAACGCATTCAGCACTTGATGAGTTCGCAGCAAAGTTTGTTGAACTCGCAAAAATCTTTGTTGGCCAACGCCTCGCATGAGCTTCGTTCGCCGTTGACGCGCATCCGCATGGGCTTGGAGTTCTTGGGCGCCGACAACAGCAACGTCGCCAAACAAGAAATCGCGCGCAACATTGCTGAGCTTGATCAGCTGATCGATGAGATATTGCTGGCCAGTCGTTTGGATGCGCAAGAAGCCGATTTGGGCACCGTTGAAGCAGTGGATTTGATGGGCTTGTGTGCAGAAGAGTGCGCGCGCGTGGGCGCGGTGTTGGAGGTTCAAACGGGTGTGCAGTCCCTTGAGATGCACGGGGTGGTGAAGTTGATGCGACGCCTGATTCGCAATTTGCTCGAGAACGCCGGCCGCTATGGCGCCATCAACGGCCCTGAAGATGTGCACGTGATGGCTGCTGTGACCGACCACGAAGTGGTCTTGACGGTGAGCGATCGGGGGCCAGGTGTACCACTTGCCTTTCGCCAGAAAATTTTTGAGCCCTTCTTTCGCCTGCCTGGCGCCAGCGAAAAAGCCGGCAGTGTGGGCTTGGGCTTGTCTTTGGTGAAGTCAATTGCAGAGCGTCACCATGGTCAGGTGACCTGTGAAGACCGCGAAGGAGGCGGGGCTAGTTTTGTGGTGCGTTTGCCCAAGCTTTGAAAGCTTGCATTCGTGCAGCTTGAAACACTCATTCAAACGCTAAAGATTGTGCTGACTTAAGCGCGGCCCACGTTGTTGGTGAGATGGTCTTTGTCGTAGTGCAAGGCTGCGTAGCGAAAGAATGCTTCCAAGGCCACGAACAAACAATACAAAAAGCCAGCGCCGCCGCACAGAAATCCCAAGCGGAAAACATACAAGCGAACAAACATCGACAGTCCAGAAGCCAGACCGCGCACCACGCCGCCGCGCTTGCCTGCTTGTGCACGTTTGCTGGCGCCTAGCATGACGTACTGCGTGAGTTTTTCCAAACTGCCACGAACGGTTTCGCGCGAGTGATGCAGCAGCTTGGCTGAAATCACCTTGCGGGGCACTGGGTTTGCAGGGTTTTCGTTGTGCAAGATGGCTTGCTCGTGCACTGCGCCGACAAATTCCTTGAGCATGTCACGTCGGAACAAGCGCTCGACTTTGGAGCGCGAAATGTAATATGTCAACTCATGCCCGTAGGCCACCATGCGCCATTGAATTTGCCAGACGGCTTGTGCGTTGGATTGCACAATGGCTTGGAGTTCTTTTTGGAAGGCCGGCGTGATGAGTTCGTCGGCGTCCAAGAAAAAAATGTAATCGCACTTGGCATGTGCAATGAGGCGATTGCGCTGAACGGCGAAGCCTTGCCAATCGGGGTATTCAAAGACTTCGGCACCCGCTTGGCGGGACAAGGCCACCGTGTTGTCGGTGCTGCCACTGTCAACCACCAGCACTTGGTCCGCAAACGCAGCGCTGGCCAAACAGGCTTCGATGCGGTGCGCCTCGTTTTTGGTCAGGACCGCAATGGTCAGCGTAGGCACCGCCATGGTCACCAGACGAAGATCAGTGGCCGTGGCCGACTGTTTCGCCTGCTTTGAGTTGGTACACCGTACCGCAATAGGGGCACTTGGCATGGCCTTCGCGGGCCACGTCTAAGTAAACCTTGGGATGGGTGTTCCAAATTTTCATGTCAGCTTTGGGGCTGGGGCAAAAGACACCACCTTGTGGGTTCAAGTCTTTGGCCAGAAGTTCAACAGCTTGGCTCATGATCTGTTTCTTTTTGAGAATTAAACCGTAGTCAACCAGTGTGCGTATTTGGGGTTCTTGCCATTCACGATGTCAAAGAACGCCGTCTGGATTTTTTCAGTGATGGGGCCGCGGCTGCCAGCGCCAATTTCAATGCGGTCGAGTTCGCGAATGGGCGTGACTTCAGCGGCAGTGCCAGTGAAGAATGCTTCGTCGCAAATATAAACTTCATCGCGCGTGATGCGCTTTTGCACAATCTCGAGGCCCAAATCTTTGGCAATGTGGAACACAGTGTTGCGTGTGATGCCGTTCAAAGCACCGGCAGACAAGTCGGGCGTGTAGATCACACCGTCTTTGATCACGAACAAGTTTTCGCCCGCGCCTTCGGACACAAAGCCAGAAGTGTCGAGCAACAAAGCTTCGTCGTAACCCTCGTCGGTGGCTTCCATGTTGGCCAAAATGGAGTTGGTGTAGTTGCTGACCGCTTTGGCCTGCGTCATGGTGATGTTCACGTGATGGCGTGTGAAGCTAGAAGTTTTGACGCGAATGCCGCGCTTCATGCCTTCTTCGCCCAGGTAAGCGCCCCAAGTCCATGCCGCCACCATCAGGTGAATGGTGTTGCCTTTAGGGCTGACGCCCAACTTTTGCGAGCCAATCCAAGTCAAAGGACGGATGTAGCCGCTTTCCAAATGGTTCTCGCGAACCACCGCTTTTTGCGCTTCATTCACTTCTTCTTTGGTGAAGGGCAACTTCATGCGCAAAATTTTGGCGCTGTTGAAGAGACGATCGGTGTGCTCTTGCAAACGGAAAATGGCCGTGCCATTGACTGTTTTGTAGGCGCGAACGCCTTCGAAGGCACCGCAGCCGTAGTGCAGCGTGTGGGTCAAAACGTGGATCTTGGCGTCGCGCCACTCGACCATCTTGCCGTCCATCCAGATTTTGCCGTCACGGTCTTCCATTGAGGGGGTTGCGGTGCTCATTGTTTGTCCTTTGTTGCCAGGTTCGCAAAAGCCTCATTTTACGAGGCTTATGCGGTCATTTTGACTTGCTGCGCTGATTAGCTTGTTGCTTGGGTTTCGCGTGTTGCGGCTGCTATGGGTTCTGACGTGGGGTCTGCCGTGTGCCCCTCCGTTTCTTCGGCGGGCCGGGTCATCTCCCATGACATTAACTTGCCTCCCTGAAAGGTGCAGATGACATAAGAGTCGCCGGAATCGGTCCATTTGAAAATTTCGGGCTGGGCGTTGGGTTCTGACAGCCGCTCGCCCAAAGACTTGGTCAGGGCAATGACGTGCATCAAGTTGACGCCTTTTTGGAGCTTGACGTTGAGCATGACGGCGCTACCAACATGACCCACAGGGCGATTGGCGGCGCGGCTGAGCACGGTCACCATGCGCGTGAAATGCAACAAGATCCACATCACCACGGCGCCCGTGGCAATGGCGACGCCTTGCCATTGGTACTGATGCCATGCGCCCGCAACAAACAGGACAACCCCAATGGGGATCAAAATTTTGGAAAAGTTCATGACCCGATCTTAAAGTCCGCGGACGCAGTTCATGGCGTCTTCAATGCGGTCAACCGGATAAATGGTGAGGCCTTCAAAGTTCTTGTCGTTCTTTTTGGGCGCGTTGGCTTTGGGCACCACGGCCACGGTAAAGCCCAACTTGGCAGCCTCTTTGAGGCGCTCTTGGCCGCGGGGTGCTGGCCTTACTTCGCCTGCCAAACCGACCTCGCCAAAGGCGATAAAGCCCTTGGGCAAAGGCTTGCCACGAAGTGATGAAGTAATCGCTAACATCACCGCCAAGTCAGCAGCAGGCTCGCTAATGCGAACGCCGCCTACTGCATTGACGAACACGTCTTGGTCCATACAGGCTACGCTGGCATGGCGGTGCAAGACCGCCAAGAGCATGGCCAAGCGGTCTCTTTCAAGGCCCACCGACAGCCTTCGCGGACTGGGTCCGCCGCTGTCAACCAGGGCTTGAATTTCGACCAGTAAAGGTCGGGTGCCTTCTAAAGTGACCATGACACAACTGCCTGCCACGGGCTCTGAATGCTGCGACAAAAAGATGGCGCTGGGGTTGGAAACGCCCTTCAGGCCTTTTTCGGTCATGGCAAAAACGCCAATTTCGTTGACGGCACCAAAGCGGTTTTTGATGGCCCGAATGAGGCGGAAGCTGCTGTGCGTGTCGCCTTCAAAATACAAAACGGTGTCGACCATGTGCTCCAAAACACGGGGTCCGGCCAGCGCGCCTTCTTTGGTGACGTGGCCCACCAACACAATGGCGGTGCCGGTGGCTTTGGCTGCGCGCGTGAGATGCGCGGCACATTCCCGGACTTGTGCCACCGAGCCTGGGGCCGAAGTGAGTTGGTCGGAATAAACCGTTTGAATGGAGTCGATGACTGCAATGTGGGGCCGCTCGCTTTGCAAAGTGGCCAGGATTTTTTCCAGTTGAATTTCGGCCAATACCTGAACCTGGCTGTGGTCCAGTCCTAGACGTCTGGAACGCAGGGCCACTTGGGCGCCACTTTCTTCCCCCGTCACATACAAAGTGTTCATGCCCTTGCGTTGCAGGGCATCGAGCGCTTGCAACAGCAAGGTGGATTTGCCGATGCCGGGATCGCCGCCAATCAAGACGACGCCGCCTTCCACCACGCCGCCGCCCAAAGCACGGTCGAGCTCTTCGATGCCGGTGGGGCTGCGGTCGACGTCTGTGGCTTCAATGTCGCCCAGCTTGGTGAGCTCGGACGTTTTGGCCAAGGCTTGAAATTGGCTGGTGTACCGGTTTTTGGCGTTGCCACCAGCGTCGACGGTACTTTCAATGAGGGTGTTCCAAGCGCCGCACGCGGGGCACTTGCCCAGCCAGCGTGGTGTGGTGCCACCGCAATCGGTGCAGGTGAAAATGGTTTTGTCTTTGGCCATGGGTTGAGCCTAACACTCCGACGTGAACAAACGCGCAATGAACTTCATCAGGACCAAGCTTGCAAGAGTTTGTGGGCAATGTCGGCAGCAGGCAAGGCTTCGCAATCGGACGCGTTTTGACCAGACCACAAAGGCGAATAGTCGCCAGAACCCTGCGCTTCAGCGGCTGTACGCAAGGGGGCGACCGCTGCCGTGGCCAAGGGGAAATCGGGGACGTCTGGGTTGAGGGGCCCAAAGTCTTGCATGAACTTGTTCACAATGCCGCGCGCGGGTCGGCCACTGAACAAGTTGGTCAAAGCCGTATGACGTGCGCGCTCTGACATCAAAGCTTGTCGATGCAGGGCGCTGGTGGTGGCCTCGTGGCTGGTCAAAAATGCGGTGCCAGCCTGGACCGCGCTGGCGCCGAGGCTTTGCGCCGCTTTCACGGCTGCTGCACTTGAAATGCCCCCCGCTGCAATCACAGGCACTGTCACCGCTTTAACGATTTGAGGCAACAAAGACAGGGTGCCCACTTGGGTGCTGAGATCGGTTGTGAGAAACATGCCGCGGTGGCCACCAGCTTCCAGGCCCTGCGCAATGACGGCGTCGGCGCCGTGGTGTTCAAGCCATTGGGCTTCTTGGACGGTGGTGGCGGAGGACCAAATTTGAATGCCCCAAGCTTTGAGTTGTTGCACCCACTCGGGCTTTGGCAAACCAAAGTGGAAGCTGACCACCGCAGGTTTGAATTGGCCCATGAGTGCGAGGCTTTCTTCGCTGAAAGGCGCGCGGCCTGGCCCAGAGCCCACCGTCGCTGGGTCAATGCCGTGTGATTGGTAGGCCGGGTGGAGTTTCAGTCGCCAGGCGGCTTCTTTGTGGGGTTGAGCCTCTGGCGGTGTGTGGCAAAAGAAATTGACGTTAAGAGGGAGCAGGGTGCCCCAAGCCGAACGAGACTGAACTGCCGTTGAGATGGCCCCTTGAAATGCGGTCAGCTCTTTGTGCAGTTGCTCCGCATTGAGCATGGCTGCGGGAATGCTGCCCAAACCACCCGCTTTGAAAACGGCCGCCGCCAAGGCATGGTTTTGTGATCCAGCCATGGGTGCTTGGACCAATCGGATGGCGTGGGCATCAAAAAATGAGGTGTTCATGGCGCAATTATTCCCTGTGCGGTGGCTCATGAGACAAGCCCATGAGGCTATTTTGAGCCAAGGCGCGGGTTAACCCGATTTTGCGGCGCTTTGAAATTCATTTAACATGTTAAATAAATTCAAACATCATGAAACAACAAGCTTTTGTTCACCGCAATTTGCCTCGCCTGCTGCTACAAGCTCGCGAGGCGGTGATGACGCACACGCGTCCGAGCTTGCGCGAACATGGGCTGTCAGATCAGCAGTGGCGCGTGCTGCGAGTGCTGGGTGAGCATGCCAACAGCAAGGATGGTGCTGAAGGTGTGGAGACGGGGCGTGTGGCACGCGAAGCGTTTTTACTCGGTCCCAGTTTGACGGGTGTGCTAACGCGCATGGAGCGAGATGGGTTGATTGAGCGCAGCCGTTGTTCGCAAGATGCGCGGCGCACAGTGGTTCGGGCCACCCCCTTGGGATTGTCCAAGGTGGCCAAATTATCGGAAGCCATTGAGGCGCATTACGCCTGGATGGAAAGCGAACTGGGCAAACAAAAATTGGCGCAGTTGTATCAGTTGTTAGATGCCGTGATTCAGTTGGAGACGTCTCCAATGGACGAGGCGATTGAAGAAATGGAATGAGCAAAATGAATCCCAGCGTAAACAGTGATGCACGCTATTGGCCGCAAGGCACCGTGTACGGCGCTCTGTTGAATTTTCAGCAAGAATGGAATTTAAGAGCGCCGCAAATGCCAGAGGCGCCCTACAAAGGCGAACCCAAAGCACCCGTGCTGTTCATCAAAACGGCCAACACGTTCACAGCGTCGGGGGCAAGCATCGCAATTCCTTCAGCAGTGGCCGATGTGGACATTGGCGCCAACTTGGCGTGGGTGTTTGGCGCAGACGCCAAGCCCGTGGCTTGTGTCTTGGTGAACGATGTGTCCATTCCGCATGAGAGTTATTACAGACCGCCCGTGAAGTTCAAATGTGTCGATGGTTTCTTAGGCGTGGGCTCCAAAGCGCTGGGCATTGCGCAGGTCAAGACCGACGCGGTGGTGCTCACTGTCAAGGTGAACGGCAAAGAGGTACAACGTGTGAACTACGCAGACACTGTTCGCAAGTCGCAAACATTGCTTTCAGATATTTCTGAGTTCATGACCTTTCAAGAAGGTGATGTGTTGTTGCTCGGCAGCGACTGCTTGCCCGATGGCAAACGCCCTCGCGCCAAAGTGGGTGATGTCGTGGAAATTTCGGCCGAAGGTTTTGACACCTTGGTCAACACCTTCGTGGGAGGTGCCGCATGAAACACGCACGCATTGCTTGGGCTGGCGCTGTTCACGAAGCGGTGGAATCGGATGGCGAGTTGTTGCTCACGCGCAGTCCTTGGGTTGGCAAACGTTTGAAGTTTGACGAGGTGGTGTGGTTGCCGCCTTTGGCGCCTGTGCCTCAGGCCCGAACCATTTTGGCATTGGGTTTGAACTACGCAGATCACGCCAAAGAGTTGGCGTTCAAAGCGCCGGAAGAACCTTTGGTGTTTGTGAAAGGCGAGGCCTCCTTGATCGGTCACAAGGCCTTCACGCGCAGGCCGCAAGACGCAACCCACATGCACTACGAATGTGAGTTGGCCGTGGTCATAGGTCGCATGGCCAAGAATGTGAAAAAAGAAAATGCCTACGACTATGTGGGCGGCTACACCGTTGCTAACGATTACGCCATTCGTGATTATTTGGAAAACTGGTATCGCCCCAATTTCCGTGTGAAGAACCGCGACACCTGCACGCCCATTGGACCCTGGTTGGTGGACGCCAAAGACATTCACAACCAGTACGGCAGTCCTCAAAATTTGAGTTTGCAAACCACGGTGAACGGCAAGGTGACGCAAAGTGGACACACGCGCGACATGATTTTTGATGTGCCGACTTTGATCGAGTACTTCAGTGCCTTTATGACGCTGCAACCCGGCGATTTGATTTTGACCGGCACACCCGATGGTGTGGTGAATTGCAATGTGGGCGATGTGATCGTCACCAGCATTGAAGGTGTGGGCGAGTTGATCAACACCTTGGGTGAGTGATTCATCTGCCAGCAAAGACATGAACAGAGGAAATATGAAATGCGCATTGACCATTTGATTGACGGTAAAGCCGTTGCCAGCTCGCAAACTTTTGAAACACGCGACCCCGCCACACAAGAAGTGTTGGCCGAAGTGTCTTCGGGCGGTACTGATGAAGTGAACCAAGCTGTGGCATCGGCCAAAGCAGCTTTTCCAAAATGGGCAGGCACACCCGCTGCAGAGCGCGCCAAGATCATGCGCAAGTTGGGCGAACTCATCACCAAGCATGTGCCCCAAATTGCAGAAACAGAAACACGTGATTGCGGTCAAACCATTTCGCAAACCGGCAAACAATTGGTGCCGCGTGCGGCTGATAATTTTTCTTACTTCGCAGAAATGTGCACGCGCGTGGATGGCCACACCTATCCCACGCCCACCCATTTGAACTACACCTTGTTTCACCCCGTCGGTGTTTGCGCGTTGATCAGTCCTTGGAATGTGCCCTTCATGACTGCGACTTGGAAAGTGGCGCCTTGCTTGGCCTTTGGCAACACCGCCGTGTTGAAGATGAGCGAGTTGTCGCCCATGTCGGCCGCACGTTTAGGTGAGCTGGCTTTGGAAGCGGGCGTTCCACCTGGCGTGTTGAATTTGGTCCACGGTTATGGCCGTGATGCGGGCGAGCCCTTGGTGTCGCACCCTGATGTGCGCGCCATTTCGTTCACAGGCTCTACCTCTACTGGCAATCGCATTGTGCAAAGTGCGGGCCTGAAGAAATTCAGCATGGAGTTGGGCGGTAAATCACCGTTCGTGATTTTTGAAGACGCCGATTTGCCGCGCGCCTTGGATGCAGCCGTCTTCATGATCTTTAGCAACAACGGTGAACGATGTACGGCAGGCAGTCGCATCTTGGTACAGCAAAGCATCTATGCCGACTTCGTGCAAAAGTTCACAGAGCGCGCTAAGCGCATTTCAGTGGGCGATCCCTTGGACGAGAACACCATTGTGGGCCCCATGATCAGCCAAGCGCATTTGGCCAAAGTCAAAAGTTACATTGAGTTGGGTCCTAAAGAAGGTGCCACGATGTTGTGCGGTGGTTTAGACAAGCCCTCCTATGCGGCGGATTTACCAGACCGCGTGAAGAACGGTAACTTTGTGTGGCCCACGGTGTTTGCCGATGTCGACAACCGCATGAAGATTGCGCAAGACGAAATTTTTGGCCCTGTGGCCTGCATCATTCCCTTCCGCGACGAAGCGCACGCCATTGAATTGGCCAACGACATTCAATATGGCTTGTCCAGTTATGTGTGGACCGAAAACATTGGCCGCGCGCACCGCGTGGCGGCGGCGGTAGAAGCTGGCATGTGTTTTGTGAACAGCCAAAACGTGCGCGACTTGCGTCAACCCTTTGGTGGCACCAAGGCCAGCGGCACAGGTCGCGAAGGTGGCACTTGGAGTTACGAAGTTTTTTGCGAATCTAAAAACGTGGCGGTGTCGATGGGCTCTCATCACATTCCACATTGGGGAGTCTGAACATGGGACAAGTTTCACTCGCTGCCAAAATCACGCACGTGCCGTCCATGTATTTGAGCGAGTTGGACGGTCCACAAAAAGGCACACGCCAAGCCGCCATTGACGGGCATCACGAAATTGATCGGCGCTGCCGTGCCTTGGGTGTCGACACCATTGTGGTGTTTGACACGCACTGGTTGGTGAACTCGGCGTACCACCTGAACAATGCCGCGCATTTCAAAGGCAACTACACCAGCAACGAGTTACCGCACTTCATCAGCAACATGCCGTATGAGTACGATGGCAATCCTGCGCTGGGGCACATCTTGGCCAAGGCCTGCAATGAAGCGGGCGTGACCACTCTGGCGCATGAGCACACCAGCTTGGCGTTGGAATACGGCACGCTGGTGCCTATGCGCTACATGAACACCGACCGCCACTACAAAGTGATTTCGGTGTCGGCGCTCTGCATGGTGCACTCCTTGGCCGAAAGCGCCCAATTGGGTTGGGCCATGCGCCGTGCCGTAGAGCAACATTACGACGGCAAGGTGGCCTTCTTTGCCAGCGGCTCTTTGTCGCACCGTTTTGCACAAAATGGTTTGGCACCCGAGTACGCCAACAAAATCTGGAGTCCCTTTTTAGAGCAGTTAGACCACGGCGTGGTTGAGATGTGGCAGCGCGGCGATTGGAAAACTTTCTGCGCCATGCTGCCCGAGTACGCCGCCAAAGGCCATGGTGAAGGTTTCATGCACGACACCGCTATGTTGCTGGGTTTGTTGGGCTGGGATCAATACCAAGGCAAAGCAGAAGTGGTCACGCCTTACTTTCCCAGTTCGGGCACAGGACAAATCAACGTGGTGTTTCCTGTGACCGAAGTCTTGGACGAAGCAGGACATGCGGTCACCAGCCTGAACCTCAAAACCTTGAAAGATCCCTCTGCCGTTTATGCCGCAGGGGCCAGCCGTTTGTAATTCATTTCGAAAGTTGTCACATGCCGCATTTGGTGATTCTTTATACAGGCCAGTTGGATGCTGAAACCAACATGAAAGTCTTGTGCCGTGATTTGGCTGATGCCATGCTGACGGTGGTGGACGAAGCTGGCAAGCAAGTTTTTCCCACTGGCGGTACGCGCGTGTTGGCCTATCCTGCGCCGCACTATGCCGTAGCCGATGGTGGTACAGCAGGCCGCAAGGCAGCGCAGTTTGACAACAACCCGCATGGCGGCTCGGAAGATTATGCGTTTGTATATTTGAATGTACGCATGGGCAAGGGGCGCAGTGAGGCCACGCAAAAGCGTGCAGGTGACACCTTGGTCGAGGTCACCCAAAAACACTTCGCCGATCTCTTTGCTAAACGTCACATCGGCATCACCCTGCAAATTGATGTAGGCCCCGAAGTGTTTGACAACAAGCACAGCAACATCCATCCTTTGTTTGCGTCCCTTTGAAAGAAACGCATGTTTGATTCCCAACGCATTGCAGAACTGGCTGCCGAATTGCAGGAAGCGCAAACCACGCGCAAGCAAGTTGAGCACTTTTCCAAACGCTTTCCTGGCATGACCATTGAAGACGGTTACCGTGTGAGCCGCGCATGGGTGGCTTTGCAATTGGCGCAAGGCCGTCAAGTGATTGGTCACAAAATTGGCCTTACCTCGCGCGCTATGCAGCAGGCCAGCCAAATCGATGAACCTGATTACGGCACGCTGCTCGACAACATGCTGTATACCTGCACGCCTGGTCAAACGCTAGACATTGCCTACACCGACTTTGTGGTGCCGCGTGTGGAAGTGGAGTTGGCCTTTGTCTTGAAAAAAGATTTGCAAGGCCCCAACGTCACTGTTGATGAGGTGTTGGCGGCCACCGAGTACGTCACGCCTGCCATTGAAATCATTGATTCTCGCATCGAGCAATTTGACCGCCACACCAAAGTGATGCGCAAAGTGTTTGACACCATCAGCGACAACGCGGCCAATGCCGGCATTGTGGTGGGCGCAGAAAAAGTCGACCCCCTCACCACCAACTTGCCATGGTGCGGCGCCATTCTCAAGCTCAATGGCGTGGTGGAAGAAACAGGTTTGGCAGCCGGCGTACAAGGTCACCCCGCAGTGGGCATTGCATGGTTGGCCAACAAGTTGGCACCCTGGGGTGAGCATTTAAAAGCAGGCCAGATTGTGTTGGCCGGCTCCTTTACCAAACCGGTGCCTGCCAAAGTGGGCGATGTGTTCGACGCAGACTACGGCCCCTTAGGTCGTTTGCAATTTAAATTCAACTGAAAGAAGCCACATGAAAACTCCTGTCAATCGTTTCAAAAAAGCCATCACAGAAAAGCACGCGCAAATTGGTTTGTGGGTGGGTTTGGCCAGCAGTTACAGTGCAGAAATTTGCGCCATGGCGGGCTTCGACTGGTTACTGATCGATGGCGAACATGCGCCTAATAATTTACAAAGTATTCAGCAGCAACTTCAGACCATCGCTGCTTATCCAGTGAACAACGCCATTGCGCGTGTTCCAGTGGGCGATGCCGCTTTGATCAAACAGTATTTAGATTTGGGCGCGGAAACATTGCTGATTCCCATGGTGGACACACCCGAGCAAGCCGCGCACTTGGTTCAAGCCATGCGTTATCCGCAAAATGATGGCAAGGGCGGCATCCGCGGTATGGGGGGTGCACGTGCTTCACGCTGGGGCATGTTTCCCAATTACACCAAAGAGGCCAATGAACAAGTTTGCTTGTTGGTGCAGGCCGAAACACGTGAAGCTTTGAAAAACTTGGACGCCATTGCCAACACACCTGGTGTGGATGGTGTCTTCATTGGCCCCGCCGATTTGTCTGCTTCTTTGGGCCATGTGGGTGATCCCAATCACCCAGAAGTGCAAGCGGCCATTGAAGATGCGATTGCACGCATTTTGAAAGCAGGCAAAGCGCCAGGCATTTTGACATCCGATGAGGCGCAAGCGAAACACTACTTGGCGCTGGGTGCTTTGTTTGTGGCCGTGGGTTTGGACACGCAAATCTTGGTACGCCAAACAGCCGCACTCGCGAAAAAATTCAAACCCAATGCCGGCATTGAATTGCCCGCGTCCGGCCAGGTGTATTGATCATGCTGACGCATCAACTGCCAACGGTTCGCTCTTTGCAGCATGAAGTGCACCCCAAAGAATGGGAAGCGCGTGTGCAATTGGCGGCGTGCTACCGCGTCTTTGCTTTTTTGGGCTGGACTGAGATGATTTACAACCACATCACCTTGCGCTTGCCGCAAGAAGTGAGTGGTGCCGAAAAACATTTCCTGATCAATCCCTTTGGTTTGCATTACAGCGAAGTCACTGCCAGCAACTTGGTCAAGATTGACCTCAAGGGCAAAGCCTTGGATGGTTCGCCCTACCCCGTCAATCCTGCCGGCTTTACGGTGCATGCGGCCATCCACGACAGCTTGCCCGGTGCCCATTGCGTCATGCACACGCACACCACCGCAGGTGTGTCGGTGGCGTGTTTGAAAGACGGTTTGCAACAAACCAATTTTTACACCGCGCAACTTCACGACATGATTGCGTACCATGACTTTGAAGGCATCACCATCCATGCCGATGAAGCACCGCGCTTGCTCAAAAGCATTGGCAACAAGCAGGCGGTGATTTTGCGCAACCATGGCTTGCTGTCATGGGGTGCCACACTGCCGCAAACCTTTGCCATTTTGTGGACCCTGCAACGTGCCTGCGAAATTCAATTGGCCACCTTCAGCATGGGAGGTGCACAAGCGGTCATTCCTGTGAGTGAAGACATTGCTGCCAAATGCACACGCGATGCTTTGCAATTCAACCCCAACCATGGTGCTGGCACCGATGTGCTCGATGCCTTGATCCGACAAGTCGATCGCAGCATCGTTCGCCCTGAAGAAAGTTACCGTTTATGAAAGTTTGCATTTATGGCGCTGGTGCCATTGGCGGTTGGATCGGCGTGCACTTGGCGCAAACAGGGCACGAGGTGAGTGTGGTGGCGCGAGGTGCCACGCTTGAAGCCTTGCAGAAGAATGGACTTCAGTGTGTTCAAACGCAAGCGGCAGAGGCGCGTATCAAAGCTGATGTCAAAGTGTCTGCCAACCCCGCAGATTTAGGCCCACAAGATTTGGTGATCGTTGCCGTGAAAGCGCCCGCCATGGCGGACGTGGCCAAGGGGATTGTGCCCTTGCTAGGTCCCAACACGATGGTGATGACGGCCATGAATGGTGTCCCTTGGTGGTTCTTTCAAGGTTTTGGTGGCAAGTTGCAAGGCACGACGCTGAGTACCATTGACCCGGAAGGCCGCATTGCCAAAGCCATTCCCGCCCACCACGTGGTGGGCTGTGTGGTGCATGCCAGTTGTTCCCTCGATGCACCCGGCGTGGTGCGGCATCACTTCGGTCAAGGTTTGATTTTGGGTGAACCTGCCGATCAACACGGCCAGGTGAGTGAGCGCGTGCAGCAATTGGTCGCTGATTTGAGCGCTGCAGGGTTCAATGCCAGCGCCTCCGCCCAAATTCAAAAAGACGTTTGGTACAAGCTTTGGGGCAACATGACCGTCAACCCCATCAGCGCCATCACGGGCGCCACCACCGACCTCATTTTGAAAGACGATTTGGTGCGTGATTTTGTCTCGAAGGTGATGCTGGAGGCCAAAGCCATCGGCGAAAAAATAGGCATTCCCATTGCCCAAACCCCCGAGGACCGGCATGCGGTCACGCTGAAGTTGGGTGCGTTCAAAACATCCATGTTGCAAGACGTCGAAGCCGGTAAAACGGTGGAGCTTGATGCGTTGGTCAGTGGCGTGCGCGAGTTGGGTCAATTGACGCAAGTCAGCACCCCTTACACCGATGCGTTGTTGGGTCTCAGTCGCCTGCATGCCAGCGTTCGCGGCCTGTACCCGACATAATGACCCCATGACTGAAAAATCCAAAGCACTGTCGATCACGGCATTTGCCACCTTGTTGTTGGTGGCCTTCATGATGGGCGCCAACCATGTGGCCGCGCGCTTTGCGTTCAACCATGGCGTGGACGTGATCACCGCAGTGAGCTTCCGAAGTGCGGTCACGGCTTTGGTGGTCGGTTTGATTTTGTGGCAACAAAAAGTCCAAATTCAAATTCAGCCGCATCACAAAAAATACTTGCCGCTCATCGGTCTGATCATTGCGGTTCAGAGCGTGTGCTTGTATTCATCGGTGGCCCGATTGCCTGTGGCCCTGGCCTTGTTGGCGTTCAACACATACCCTTTGTCGACCGCATTTTGGGCGCGCGTCCTTTACAAACACCAACCCGAAAAAGCGGTGCTCTGGAGTATGCCCATCATTTTGGTGGGCCTGGCGTTGGCGCTGGATGTGATGGGTGCGGCCTCTGGTTTGGGCGCATCTGAGCATTGGGCGCAAATTGGCAGTGGCGTGGCGTTTGCACTGGCGGCTTCAGCCACCTTTGGCTTGGCACTGGTCTACACCCAACACGAAACCGTCGGCTTGGATGGCCGCGTGCGCACCTTCTCTTCCATGTCCTTGGTGGGTGTGTTGGCCGTGGCGGTGGCGGTCAGCCAAGGCGGTTTTCATTTGCCCAACGCACCTGCAGGTTGGTGGGGTTTGGGCATGCTGACCTTTTTGTACGGCACTGCCTTCACCATTTTGTTCACGGTACTGCCTCGATTGGGCGTGGTGGGCAACTCGGCCATCATGAATGTGGAGCCCGTGTTTGCGTTGACCTTGGCTTGGGCCTTGCTGGATCAAGCGATTGCGCCTATTCAGTTGGTGGGTGCGGCTTTGGTGGTGGGCGCCGTGATGTGGTTGGGACTGCGCAAGCGCTAAGCTTTCAAGCAGCAGGCTTTGGATTCAGCGGGCCGTGCAACATCGTTTAATCCTGGCCTTTTTTCAAACTCAGTGCGGTGTCGTAAACCACGTTTTTAGAAGCGCCGGTGATGTCGCTGGTCAGTTTGACGGCCGTCTTCAGCGGCAGCTCGTTCAACAGCAATTTCAGTGTGCGCAAACTGTCGGCATCCAAGGCCTCGCTGGCGTCTTGCGTAGGCTTGTCCAAAGCGTGAACCACCAGCGCAAACTCACCGCGCACATGATCGGCTTTTTCTGCAAACCAAGCGGGCAGTTGGTGTGCAGGCAGTGTGTGCACTGTTTCAAATTGTTTGGTGAGTTCACGTCCCACAGTGATCAAGCGTGAGCCCAATTGAGACAAGGCTTGGGCCAAGGCTTCAATGCGATGCGGCGCTTCAAGCAAGACCACAGCGCGCGATTCCCCCATCAGGGTGTCAATGGCGCGTTGGCGTTCGGTGGCTTTGGAAGACAAAAAGCCAGTGAACACAAAGCCGCCTTCGCCTGTCATGCCCGAGGCACTGAGCAGGGCCGTGACGCTGCTGGCGCCAGGCAAAGGCATCACTCTGTAACCGGCAGCCGCAACGGCAGCGACCAAGCGCGCACCAGGGTCGCTGATGGCCGGCGTGCCGGCATCGCTGACATAGGCCACACGTTGGCCTTGCGCCAAACGTGCAATGACTTGCGCAGCAGCTTCGGCTTCGTTGTGTTGGTGCACGGCCAGCAATTGAGAGTTGCTGCGATCTAAACCATAGGCGCGCAACATTTGCTGGGTGTGGCGCGTGTCTTCACAGGCCAAGGTGTCAGCCCTTTCAATGACATACAAAGCACGCAAAGTGATGTCGGCCAGATTGCCAATGGGGGTGGCCACCACATACAGTGTGCTGGCGGGGTGGTTTTGAGGACCCACTGCTTCGCGGGCTACTTGGAAGGCGTGGCTGTAAATCGACGTCAATGGGTTTCCTTGGTCCTACAAATCAAAGCAGTATGCAAACCCGCTTCAAGCAAACCACCAAACAATCTGGCGATGCTGCAGAAGATGCGGCACTTCACTTTTTACAACATCAGGGCTTGCGCTTGCTGCAACGCAATTATCGAACGCCTGGCAGGGGCGGTGGCGAAATTGACCTCATTTTGCAAGAATCTGACAGCACCTTGGTGTTTGTCGAAGTTCGAAAGCGTTCGCAGCGCCAATTTGGCGGGGCGCTGGGCAGTGTCAGTCGCACCAAACAAAGGCGCATTGTCTTTGCGGCGCGGTATTTTTTGTGGCGCTGGCAGCAACTGCCGCCCACTCGTTTCGATGTGATTGCCTGGGAGCCCGATGGCCTCATTTGGCAGAAGGCTGCATTTGAGGCCGGCACTTGGTAAATGGCTGGCGGTGCCGCATGGGCTGGGGGTATCATCCAGTGCATGCTAGACCTGCGAATTCAGCAACATTTCATCGACAGTGCCGACCTGCAATACCAGGCCGCCGAAACATTGGCCAAACCCTTGGATGCGGGCGTCCAGGCGCTCATGGCCTGCGTCACCAGTGGTGGCAAGGTGATGGTTTGCGGCGAGGGCAGTGCAGCCGCTTTGGCACAGTACTTTGCCAGCTTGTTTGTGGGTGGCTTTGAACGCGAGCGTCCCGAACTGGCGGCCATCGCTTTGCGCCACGAAGGCTTGGGCGACCCCGCCTATGCCGGCTTGGCGCGACAAGTCCGCGCATTGGGCCAAGCGGGTGATGTGCTGTTGCTGCTCACCGCCAATGGCGAAGAAGAAGGTTTGTTGCGCGCTTTGCATGCAGCCCACGAACGCGACATGACCGTCATTGCCCTCACAGGCAAAGGCGGCGGTGCTGTGGCCAAGGCCTTGCGCGAGACCGATGTGCACGTAGGCATCCCCCATGACCGTGCTGCCCGCATTCGCGAAGTCCAACAACTGGCTTTGCATTGCCTGTGCGATGGTGTGGACGCCCAACTCATGGGTGACCAAGACACCTTGTCCTAATCACCTTCCAAACTGGCGCAATTCACATTCTGTCTGCACCCGATTAAAATATTTCAAGACTCTCTAAGGATTACTCAAGTGAAACTCAATCTCAAACGTTGGATGTTGTCTGGTTTGGCCGTCGGTGCCGTCATCTCCAGTTTGTCGGCCTGCGCACCTTTGGTGGTGGGCAGCGCAGTGATGAGTGGCATGGTGGCCATTGACCGCCGCACCGCCGGTATTCAATTGGAAGACGAAGGCATCGAGTTGCGCACGGCGCAAGGTTTGCGACAAAACCTCAGCGATGCAGCGCACGTCAATGTCACCAGCTACAACCGCATGGTGCTCTTGACGGGTGAAGTCAGCTCTGCCGCCGAGAAAGAGCGCGCTGAGCGCTTGGCCAAGAGCCAAGAAAACGTGTCGTCCGTGGTGAATGACTTGGCCATTGAACCTGCCAGCTCGCTCACACAGCGCTCTAAGGACGCCATCACCACAGGCCAAATCAAAGCCTTGTTGGTGGATGCCAAAGATCTGCAATCCAACGCCTTCAAAGTGGTCACCGAGCGCGGCATTGTTTACTTGATGGGACGCGTCACGGCCCGCGAAGCACAGCGTGCCTCTGAAATTGCACGCAGCGGCAGCGTCAATGGCGTGGTCAAGGTGGTGCGCGTGTTTGAAACCATCACGGAAGAAGAACTCAAGCGCATCAGCGCACAACCCTTGTCGCCGCAAGCGCAACCCAAAATTTAATTGCCGCGCAAAGTACAGCAAGACCAAGCAAAAGGGCTCTGAATTTCAGAGCCCTTTTTTTCTCTGTCATGCAGAGCGTTGCTTACTTCAAGCGTTTGATCAAGCTGGAAGTGTCCCAGCGCTTGCCGCCCATTTGCTGCACGTCGGCATAGAACTGGTCCACCAAGGCCGTGACGGGCAAGCGCGCGCCATTGCGCTTGGCTTCGTCCATCACCAGACCTAAGTCTTTGCGCATCCAATCGACGGCAAAACCAAAGTCAAACTTGTCGGCCACCATGGTCTTGCCGCGGTTGTCCATTTGCCAGCTTTGTGCAGCACCTTTGCCAATCACGTCCAGCACCAGGTTCATGTCGAGGCCGGCCTTTTGGCCAAAGGCAACCGCTTCCGACAAGCCTTGCACCAAGCCCGCAATGCAAACTTGGTTGACCATCTTGGTCAATTGGCCGGCGCCAGACTCACCCATCAGGGTGTAGGCACGAGAGAAGGCCATGGCAGCAGGCTTGGTGAGTTCGAAGATGGCGGCATCACCGCCGCACATCACGGTCAGCAAACCGTTTTGCGCACCGCCTTGACCACCCGACACGGGCGCATCGATGAAGTTCAGACCTTGTGCTTTGGCGGCCGCATACAGTTCACGTGCCACATTGGCAGAGGCCGTGGTGTGGTCCACAAAAATGGCGCCTTTTTTCATGCCTGCAAAAGCGCCGTCAGGTCCCAAAACCACAGCGCGCAAATCGTCGTCATTGCCCACGCAGCAAAAAACGATGTCGGCGTTTTTCACGGCTTCACGGGGCGTGGGTGCATGGGCTGGCTGACGTGAGTCGGCAAACTCTTGGCACCAAGCGGCTGCTTTGGCTTCGCTGCGGTTGTAAACCGTGACCGCGTGACCTGCACGTGCCAAGTGACCTGCCATGGGATAACCCATGACGCCAAGGCCCAAAAAGGCCACATGTTGTGAAGGTGCGGGTTCGTAGGTTTTGGCGTTCAAGCTGCTCATGATGGGTTCAGTGTTGGGTTTCAAAAGAAGGGTGAATCAAAAAATGAAGACAGGGCTTAATCTTTGAAGCCGTGATTGTCCACCAGTTTTGAGTTTTGCGGGTATTTGCGCAGCAAGGCCAGCGTCTGCTGGCTGATCTCTTGGTTTTGATACAAAGCTTGCAAACTTTGGTCCAGCGTTTGCATGCCCACTGCGTGGCCGGTTTGCAAAAGGGCATACAGCTGGCTCACTTTGCCCTCTCGCACCAGGTTGCGCACGGCCGGGGTGGCCACCATGATTTCATGTGCAGCCACACGACCCAAACCTGAGCGGTGGGGACACAGCGTTTGGGTGAGCACCGCCACCAAACTTTCTGCAAACAAGGCACGCACCCCTTCTCTTTCCTGCGAGGGAAAGGCATCGACCAGTCGGTCAACGGCTTGCGGCGCACTGGCAGTATGCAAGGTGGCCAGTACCAAGTGGCCGGTTTCGGCCGCTGTCAGTGCCAGTTTGATGGTGCGGCTGTCACGCAACTCGCCGACCAACAGCACATCGGGATCCTCGCGCAGGGCCGCACGCAAGCCCGACTCAAAGTCGGGTGTGTCGCGTCCAACCTCACGCTGGTGCACCAAGCTGTTGTGAGAGGTGTGAATGAACTCAATCGGGTCTTCCAAGGTCACGATGTGAACTTGGCGCTCGGTGTTGATGTGATGCAGCAAGGCCGCCAGCAAGGTGGACTTGCCGCTGCCTGTGGGACCAGTGAAAAGCAACAAGCCATGGCGCTGCAGGGCCCAATGGGCAACACACGCTGGGGCATTCAAATGCTTGAGCTGGGGCATCTCATTGGGTATCAGGCGCAGCGCCAGTGCAGGCCCGCGCGCTTGCTCAAATGCATTGACACGAAAGCGTCCTAGCTCAGGCAAGCTGACGGCAAAGTCGACGTTGTTGAGCGCGGCGCTAGGGTGCAAATTGGAGCTTGTGTCTAAACCCTGGGCATGCATCAAGGCGGTGCGAATGTCGTGCACATCTTGGGCACATAACACGCGCGACATGTCGGGACGGTACATGCTGTGCGAGGTGCAAGAAACCGATACGCGCTGCAGTTGGCCATCGATGCGCAGCCAAGCGGACTCGCCGGTTGACCAGTGCACATCGGAGGCGCCCACGCTTCTTGCTAAGCTGAGCAGCAAGGACCATGCGTTTCCTTGCGCTGCTGAGATTTGGTAAGCTTGTTGCATGAGTACTTCAGTTTCAGCCAATCTCGCTCAAGTGCGCAAGCGAATTGAGCTTGCATGCCTTGCGGCAGAACGTCCCGCCAATGCGGTTCATTTGTTGGCTGTGTCCAAGACCATGCCTGCGCAAGCAGTGCGCGATGCTTATGCCGCGGGGCAAGTGGCGTTTGGCGAAAACTACATTCAAGAGGGCGTCGACAAGATCGCTTCATTGGCAGATTTGCCTTTAGAGTGGCATTGCATTGGCCCCATTCAGAGTAACAAGAGCAAGTTGGTGGCCGAGAATTTTGCATGGGTCCACAGCATCGATCGATTGAAAATTGCAGAGCGTTTGTCTGCACAGCGACCTGTCAACTTGCCACCGCTTCAAGTTTGTTTGCAAGTGAATGTCGATGGCGGCAGCAACAAATCTGGCGTGACACCCAGCGAGCTGTTGGCATTGGCGCAAGCGGTCGCGAAATTGCCAAACCTGCAGTTGCGCGGCATCATGACCATTCCTGAACCAGCAGAAAACGAAGCGGCTGCTCGCGCCGTCCACCATCAAGCCAAAGATTTGTTCGACAGTTTGCAAGCTGCTGGCTTGAGCGTAGACACCCTGTCCATGGGAATGACGGGTGATCTTGAGGCGGCCATTGCCGAGGGCAGTACCTGCGTGCGGGTGGGCACCGCCATTTTTGGACAGCGCTGAAATCAAAGCCCAGCGCTAAGGGCAGGGCTGCTGGTGTGTCACGGTTTGTTAAAACCGCGGCAAATCAGGGTGCGAAATTTGTCCGCTGCGAACCAACATCTTGCCGTATTCAGCACAACGGTTCAGTGTTGGAATGACCTTGCCGGGGTTGAGCAAGCTCAAAGGGTCAAAGGCCTTTTTCACTGCAAACATTTGTGCGTTTTCTTCTGCAGAAAACTGCACGCACATGCTGTTGAGCTTTTCAATGCCCACACCATGTTCTCCCGTGACGGTGCCGCCCATGGCCACACTGGTTTCCAAAATGTCGGCGCCAAACAACTCGCAGCGGTGCATTTGGTCGGGGTCGTTGGCATCAAACAAAATGAGCGGGTGCAGGTTGCCATCGCCGGCGTGGAACACGTTGGCGCAGCGCAGTTGGTATTTCTTTTCCATCTCTGCAATGGCCAACAAAATGTCGGCCAATCGTTTGCGCGGAATGGTGGAGTCCATGCACATGTAATCGGGGCTGATGCGGCCCGAAGCTGGGAAGGCATTTTTGCGACCGCTCCAAAAACGCAAGCGCTCGGCTTCGTCTTTGCTCACGGCAATGGCGGTGGCGCCGCAGTCGCGCAGCACTTCGCTCATGCGACCAATCTCTTCTTCAACTTCTTCGGGCGTGCCATCGCTTTCGCACAGCAAAATGGCTTCGGCATTCAGGTCGTAGCCTGCGTGCACAAAATCTTCGACCGCTGCTGTCATGGGTTTGTCCATCATTTCCAGTCCTGCTGGAATGATGCCGGCGGCAATCACTGCCGCCACCGCATCACCCGCTTTGCGAATGTCATCAAAGCTGGCCATGATGCAGCGTGCGAGTTGCGGCTTGGGCACCAACTTCACAGTGACTTCGGTGGTGATGGCCAGCATGCCTTCACTGCCGACCAACACCGACAACAAATCAAAACCCGTGGTGTCCAAAGCATCGCTGCCAAAGGTGATGGGTTCGCCTTCAATGGTGAAGCCTCTGACTTTGAGCACGTTGTGCAAGGTGAGACCGTATTTCAGGCAGTGCACACCGCCCGAGTTTTCGGCCACATTGCCACCAATGGTGCAGGCAATTTGACTGGAGGGATCGGGGGCGTAATACAAACCATGCGGCGCGGCGGCTTCTGAGATGGCCAAGTTGCGCACGCCGCATTGAACCACCGCCGTGCGCGACACCGCATCCACTTTGACAATTTGGTTGAACTTGGCCATGGACAAGGTCACGCCCATTTTGTGGGGCATGGCGCCGCCGGACAAACCCGTGCCAGCACCCCGCGCCACCACGGGCACAGCCAAGGCGTGGCAGGCCTTGAGCACAGCTTGCACTTGTGCCTCGGTCTCTGGCAAAGCCACAACCAAGGGGCGCTCACGGTAAGCCGTGAGGCCATCGCACTCAAACGGTACGGTGTCTTCTAGCGTGTACAGCAAGGCATGCTGGGGCAGTGCCGCACTCAGGGCAGCCACCACTTGCGCCTGGCGATCTGCGCGGGACAAAGCATCGATGTTGGTGAGGGCGTTCATGAGAAAGCTTTCAAGCGCAAAGGGTCAATGGCAATCAGACTTATTTGAAAATGACGGTCTTGTGGCCGTTGAGCAGCACACGGTGTTCGCTGTGCCATTTGACAGCGCGCGCCAACACTTGGCTTTCGGTGTCGCGGCCTTGCGTGGTGAGGTCTTCCACCGTTTTGGAGTGGTCCACACGCGCCACGTCTTGCTCAATGATCGGGCCTTCGTCCAAGTCGGCTGTGACGTAGTGTGCGGTGGCGCCAATCAGTTTGACACCGCGGTCGTGCGCTTGGTAATAAGGCTTGGCGCCTTTGAAGCTGGGCAAGAACGAGTGGTGAATGTTGATGGCACGGCCCGACAACTTGCGGCACAGGTCGTCCGACAAAATTTGCATGTAGCGCGCCAACACCACCAGTTCTGCGCCTTCAGACTGAATGATCTCGTACTGTTTGGCTTCTGCCTCGGCTTTGTTGGCGGCCGTGACGGGAATGTGGTGGAAAGGCACGTTGTAGCTGGCCGCCAATTGGTAAAACTCGCGGTGGTTGCTGACAATGGCGCGAATGTCGATGGGCAGCAAACCGCTTTTCCAACGGAACAGCAAATCGTTCAGGCAGTGGCCTTCTTTGCTGACCAAAATGACGGTGCGCATGGGTTGTGTGGTGCTGTGCAAATTCCAAGTCATTTGGAAGGACGTTGCAAAGCTGCTCAGTTGGGTGCGCAAGTCGGCTTCTGCCACTTGGTCACAGGCAAATTGCACGCGCATGAAAAACAGACCCGTGTCGTGGTCGTTGTATTGCGCGGCTTCTTCAATGTTGCCGCCGCGTTCCAGCAAAAAGCCAGAGACAGCGTGCACGATGCCCGTTCTGTCGGGGCAGGAGAGCGTGAGAATAAATGCGTGATTCATGGGCGACATTGTCGCAGGGACGGACCGACTTTGCCAAAACTTGAGGTTTGGCGGGTTTACACTGGTCACTTGATGAATTTTTAGCCCTATTGGGGCGGCGAGGTGATCACATGTCTTCTCCACAAAGTCAGCATCCAGCCGGCAACACGGCCTTCAACATGGACCATCAGTGGTTGCCATTCACGGCCAACCGCCATTTCAAACAAGAGCCGCGTATTTTTGTGGCGGCCGAGGGCATGCACTTCACCACCCACGATGGCCGCCAGGTGGTCGATGGCATTTCCAGTTTGTGGTGCGTGGGCGCCGGTCACAACCGCAGACCCATTGCCGAGGCCATCAAGAAGCAACTCGACACCTTGGACTACGCCACCGCCTTCCAAATCAGCAACGACCAGGCCTTTGAAGCAGCCCAAATGATTGCTGATTTGTGCCCTGGTGACTTGAACAAAGTGCTTTTTTGCAATTCAGGCTCAGAGGCTGCTGACACTTCTTTGAAAGTGGCCTTGGCTTATCACCGTGCCCGTGGCGAAGGCCATCGCAACGTGTTCATTGGCCGCGAAAAGGGCTATCACGGCGTCAACTTTGGCGGCATGAGCGTGGGCGGCCTGCCTGCCAACCGCAAAGTCTATGGCGCGCAGTTGTTGCCCCGCGTGGACCACATGCGTTTCATCCATGACCCGGTTAACCACGCCTACATTCACAACGAAGAGCCTGTGTGGCAAGAAGACCCCTTGCTGGAATTGGAAGGCCGCATCTTGGCCCTGCACGATCCCAGCAACGTGGCGGCCATCATTGTGGAACCCGTGGCCGGTTCGGCGGGTTGGTACCTGCCACCCAAGGGCTACCTCAAGCGCCTGCGTGAAATTTGCGACAAGCACGGCATCTTGCTGATTTTTGACGAAGTGATCACGGGCTTTGGCCGCATGGGAACCAACTTTGGTGCCGACTACTACGGCGTGGTACCCGACATGCTCAACTTCGCCAAATGCGTCACCAACGGTGTCATTCCTTTGGGCGGCGTGGTGTGCCGTGACTTCATTTACGACGCCATGATGAATTCCGGCGCGCCCGATTACGCCATCGAGTTTTTCCACGGCTACACCTACTCAGGTCACCCTGTGTCGTGTGCTGCGGCCATCGCCACTTTGAAATTGCTCAAAGAAGAAAACCTGTTTGCACGTGCGGGCCAAATGGGTCCCGTGTTGGGCGATGCCATGCACAGCGCTTTCAAAGGCTTGCCCAATGTCATTGGCATTCGCAGCTTGGGCTTGGCCGGCGCAGTGGAGTTGGCTTCCATTCCGGGTGCCCCAGGCAAACGCGCTTACGACATCTTCTTGGATTGTTTCCACAAAGGGGTCTTGGTTCGATCTGCTGGCGAGAACCTGGTGCTTTGCCCGCCCTACATTGTGGAAAAAGAGCACATCGACAAGATGGTCAACACCTTGGCTGACAGCATTCGCCAACATGCTTGAGGGCTTGAAGGGACGCACAACACCCGCTGGTTGTTGGGGGTGAGTGTTTCTTGCGCCCCTTAGCTTACTTTTCACAATTAGCCCTGACCCTGCTGGTTGCAGTGGCCTCAGCGCTGCTGTGCGTTTGGTTGCGCACGCCCATTCCTTGGATGTTGGGGCCCTTGTTGGGCGTGGCTGCTTTTTCCATTGCTGGAACGCCCATGCGCAGTTCTGGCTATTTGCGCAATGTGGGCCAGTGGGTCATTGGTGCGGCTTTGGGTTTGTACTTCACTGCTGAAGTGGGGCAACTGGTGGTGGGTTTGTGGTGGGCCATTGTGCTGGGCATCCTGTGGGCCTTGGCCATGGGGTACGGCTTTGGTTTGTGGTTGCAACACCGAAGTGCCGCAGATTTGCCCGAGTTGTCTGCCCGCGATTTGCGCGCCACCACCTATTTTGCAGGCGCCATTGGCGGTGCCTCTGAGATGGCCTTGTTGGCCGATCGCAACCGCGCCAGGACCGACTTGGTCGCTGCTTCGCACAGCTTGCGTTTGGTCTTGGTGGTGGTCTGTTTGCCATTTGGCATGCAGTGGTTTCAGTCGCACTGGGGTTTGCATGTCAACAGCAGTTTGTTGCCCGGACCGCGTTTGCTCCAATGGCCCGGTATCTTTTATTTAGCCCTGGCCACGGGTGCTGGGGCTTTGCTGATGCAGGCACTCAAACGCAACAACCCTTGGTTCATGGGGCCCTTGCTTGTGGCCATGGGCCTCACGCTGAATGGCGTTCAGTGGACCGCCGTGTCGTCTGAAATGTCCAACATGGCACAGCTCTTCATTGGCATCAGTTTGGGTGTTCGCTTCAAGCGAGAGTTTGTGCGCACGGCTCCCAAATGGTTGTTGTCAGTGGCCATCGGCACGCTGGGCATGATTTTCGCGTCTGTGGTGTTTGGCTGGGCCTTGGCATGGGGCACAGGTTTGCATCCAGCCACCCTGATCTTGGGAACCTCGCCTGGCGGCATTGCCGAAATGGCCATCACGGCCAAGGTGCTGGAGTTGGGCGCACCGGTGGTGACCGCTTTTCAGGTGTGCCGTTTGATTGCCGTGTTGTTGATTGTGGCGCCGCTGTACAAGTGGGTGGCAGTGCCAGAGCAAACCGAGCGGACTGATTTACCTCAGTGAGCTGAAGCCAAGCGCTGAATCAGTGAACCACCACAGGCTGTTGGGCCAAGCCTGTGTATTTTTCCAAAGTGTCTTCGACTTCTTCTTGGGTGGGTGTGTTTTGTTGCCAAGCCTGAATGTGCATCTGGAACATCTCTGCCCAAGAGCCATCCAAGTAGACTTCTTTGCCCGAACGTTTGTCGACAATTTCAAAGCCGTGTCGCTCCAGCACAGGGGCTTTGGGCGTTGTGCTTTCTTCACCTGTGTCGTTGGCCAACACATGCATGACGGCAAAAGATTCGGATTCGTACAACAAGTTCATGGTGACATTCTGTCTTAAGTCGGTCCCAAATAGATAGGGGCATTGAAATTATTTTCAAGCCCTGTTGCGTGACTTAATCGGGCAGAGCGGCCAGGGCTTCTGAGCTGCGCATTTCCATGTCAATGAAATTGCCAGAGACTTGTGTGATTTTGATGCGCGCAGGCAAACCGCCTTTGGCTTTGGCCAGCCACATTTCTATTTGACTGTCGAATTTGCCGCGGGGCAAACACACCCAGCGCTGGGTTTCCAGTCGGTCGCCGTTGACGTCGATGAACTCATCGGCTTTGTAGGTGAGGGTCCAATTGACGGCGTCTCGTGCCGTGGCTGTTTGCACGTTCAATTCGGCACCGGGTGCAAAACTTTGCGCCGACACGGTGGCTGCCATTTGAATGAACAAGCTCACTTGGTCTTGAGCCCCAGGCAGCAATGGGGCGCTGGGCAGATTGCCGCTGAAGCTGATTTTTTGGGTGTCGGTCTCAAAATGCGCTGCACGCTCACCGCGCCAACTGTCTGAGTAGCGGGTTGGGGCCAAACCGTTTTCGGAGAGTTGCCCCACACTGCGCCAGACGCGACTGCCCACCAAAAAAGCTTTGACACGCAACTCTGCTTCGTAGGCTTTCGGCAAAGCCGTCCCCGCTTTGGCTTGCCATTTGAGTGAGCCCGATGCGTGATAGTTGAGGCCACGCTCTTGCCCTGTCAATTTGTAATTGATTTGCGTGTTGTCTGGAAAGTTGCCCACCTTGGCCACCAGTGCCGATGCGTTGGGCGATGCTGGTTTGATCGTTGGCTCAGCCAGGGTGACGGTGGGCGGCTCCGTGATGTCTTTGGGGGTGGCGATGCTGGTGGGCAATTCGGCTGGGTTGTCGGGTGGGTTGTCGGGTGGCGTGGGCAGTGCAGCCGATGCCACGGCTTGCATGCCTGCGTCTTGCGACTGTTGCGAATGCGGCATGGCCTCGCGTGCGGGCGCTCGCGGTACGGGGCGAGCGACTGGAGGCGCTGGCACGGCTGAGTCCAACTTGGGTTGGGCCATCTCAGTGCTGAGCACGCGTGTTTGCAAGGGCCCCAATTTTTGCGAATCAGGCTGCAAGTGCCACATGTTGGACCCTGATGAAACCAGCAAGACAAAGTGCAACGCAGCCACCCCAACACCCAAAGCCAGCAAATGCTGGCGCTTTGGCAGGGTGCTTGAAATGGCGACGGTCATGTCAAAGGGGCATGGGTAGCAGTTAGGGAAATGGAGGGGTTTCTTAAATTTTAGGGCCGTGCAGATTGGTTAAACTGAAGTGTGGCTTTGAATCCATTGCAAATGTTGCAAAGTGCTCCCAAACTGCCCTTGAAGCCAGCCCACTGAACATCAATTTCGAGACTCAACATGAAATTAGCGACATACAAAGACGGATCCCGTGACGGTCAACTGGTGGTGGTATCCCGCGACCTCAGCACAGCCCATTATGCGACGGGCATTGCCCAGCGCTTGCAGCAAGTCTTAGACGATTGGAATTTCCTAGCCCCCCAGCTGGAGGACCTTTATCAAACGCTCAATTCTGGGAAAGCGCGCCACGCGTTTCCCTTCGATCCCAAACAGTGCATGGCACCCCTGCCGCGCGCTTATCAGTGGGCCGACGGCTCTGCGTATTTGAATCACGTGGAATTGGTTCGTGCTTCACGCAGCTCTGAAGTGCCGCAGAGTTTTTACAGTGACCCCCTCATGTACCAAGGTGGCAGCGATGATTTCATCGGCCCTTGCGATCCAGTGGTGTGCCGCGATGAAGCTTTTGGCATCGATTTCGAAGCCGAAATTGCCGTGATCACGGGCGACGTGCCCATGGGCGTCACGCCCGAAAACGCGTTGGATGGCATTCGCTTGGTCATGCTGGCCAACGACGTCAGCTTGCGCAACCTCATTCCCAACGAGTTGGCCAAAGGTTTTGGTTTCTTCCAAAGCAAACCTGCAACAGCCTTCAGCCCAGTGGCCGTGACCTTGGACGAGTTGGGTGATGCATGGGACCAGGGGCGCATCAACCTGACCATGCAATCCACTTGGAATGGTCGCAAAGTTGGCATGTGCGAAGCTGGCCCCGAAATGACTTTCCACTTTGGTCAATTGATTGCGCACATTGGCAAAACACGCAATGTGCGAGCGGGCTCCATTGTGGGCAGCGGCACGGTCAGCAACAAAAGCGTCGATGTCAATGGCAAACCTGAGTGGGCCAAAGGTTACAGCTGTATCGCTGAAAAGCGCGCCATCGAAACCATTTTGGATGGCAAGCCCAGCACCGAGTTCATGAAATTTGGCGACACCATTCGCATCGAGATGAAAGGTGCCGATGGTCAAAGCGTGTTTGGCGCCATTGACCAGCAAATTACGCCGCTCACGCCTTGAGTTGCAAAGAACGACAGTCCTTGCTCAAAGGGTTTTGAGCAAGGCTTTCAAACCTTGGATGAACATCTCAATTGAGATGGCCACCAAGATCAAACCCATCAGGCGCTCAAATGCACTGACCACGCTGTCGCCAACCAAACGTTGCAAGCGTTCAGCCAGCAACAAGACCACCGCACACACCAGCATGGTGACACTCAGGGCACCAACCCATTCAAGTCGTCTATCAGGCGCTTGACTGACCAGCAACAGCACAGTGGCCAAGGCAGAAGGTCCTGCCAAAGCGGGAATGGCCAGTGGCACGATGAGTGGCTCGCGCGTCGGCAAGCTGTTGACGCGATCAGTGGGTGGAAAGATCATTCGCAGGGCAATCAAAAACAGCACCACTGCGCCTGCAATTTGCAGGGACACATCACTCAGGTTCATGGCCTTCAGAAAGGATTGACCCACAAACATGAATGCGAGCAAGATGCAAAAAGCGATGAACACTTCGCGCACAATGACGCGCGCCCGCCTCTCTGGCGGCACTGCCTTGAGGCTGTTCACAAACACAGGAATATTGCCAAGAGGATCGGTGATCAGCAGCAACAAAATGGTGGCCGAAGCAAAAGTGTGGGTCATCGTCTACTCACAAGAACAATGACCCAAGCATAGCAGTGCGCAGCCGAGGCGGCGGTAAGCGACAGGTGACTTAGATCTGTGTTGGATCTGCCGCCATGGCGTCAAATTTTTTAAAGAACTGGCGTGCCATGGCCACCAACTGCGCATCCGTGGGGTGGTCGCTGGCAATGCTGCTCACGACGATTTGGGACAGTGCAGCAGCGTGTTGCACGTACCAGTCTTTGAACTGTTGACGCGTGAGGCCAGGGCCGGTGAGCAAGACCTCGTGGCAGTCTTTGACAGCCTTGGCGATGTCAGCAAAGTAGGCGCTCATGTCCGTTGATTTGCCTTGGTGTTTGTGTTGCGATTTGGAATGAATGCGCTGGGTCGTCGCATGGTCGCGGTCAAAAAATGCAATGTGGGCTTCTTGATGGTCAAGCCATACGACCGCGTGAAATGTACTCACAGATAACTCCTTGAAGTGAATGAATCAATGCAAAGCCGCATTGGGGCCTGCCAATTTTTCTGCGCCAGCTTGGCATTCAATGCAGCGCATGGCCGCAGGGAATGCCAGCAATCGTGTGATGGGGATTTCCACGTCACAGTCTTGACAAATTCCGTAGGTGCCTTTGGTGATGCGGCCGAGTGCATCTTCAATGGCCTCGAGCTCGGCTACATCGTGTTCTTGCATGGCAAAAGCCGTGTCACGTTCGGTCATGTTTTGTGCATGCGATTGTTCGGCCGCAGACAACTGGGCTGAAGCCGCTTCTGCGCGGCCACTCAAGCCGCCTCGCTCTTGCTTGATTTTTTCAAGCAACTGAACTTTTTGAGCCAGCAACAGCTGCCGAAGAGATTCTTTTTGAAGATCGTTTTTCATGACCATTTCCTAATGAAGGCAGAAGGCTTTGCGGTGTTGCGCCTGCTGACCACCTTGAGATCATCGTAGGCAGACTGAAGCGGAGTGGTATTGATGCACATCAAGAAAGCATGCAAGCTTGAATGACTTCCGAGGACAATACAGATGCTATAAATTGACACCCATCCATCAGGAGACCCTATGACGCAGGCCGTTGACTACAGCAGATACCAAACCCTTCGCATCACCCGCAGAGGTGTCAACGGTGGCGTGTTGGACATTCAAATGAAAGCCGATGGCCCTGGTGGCAATGGCAAATTGCCCACGGCTGGCCACGACGGACATTGGGAGTTGGCCGAAATTTGGCGCGATGTGTCGCGCGATGACACCGTTCGTGCAGCGGTGCTCCGCGGTGAAGGAATGGGCTTCTCGGGCGGCGGCGACTTAACGTTGGTCGAAGACATGGCGCGTGATTTTGAAGTTCGCAGTCGCGTCTGGAAAGAAGCACGCGATTTGGTCTACAACGTGATCAATTGTGACAAGCCCATTGTCAGTGCCATGCACGGCCCTGCGGTCGGCGCTGGTTTGGTAGCGGGCTTGTTGGCCGACATTTCAATTGCCACCAAGACGGCCAAAATTGTGGATGGCCACACGCGCTTGGGCGTGGCTGCAGGTGACCATGCGGCCATCATTTGGCCTTTGCTCTGCGGCATGGCCAAAGCCAAATACTATTTGTTGTTGTGCGAGCCGGTCAGTGGTGAAGAAGCCGAGCGCATGGGCTTGGTGTCGTTGGCGGTGGAAGAGGCCGAGTTGCTTTCCAAAGCCTACGAAGTGGCCGACAGATTGGCCTCAGGCAGTCAAACGGCCATTCGGTGGACCAAGTACGCTTTGAACAATTGGTTGCGCCAAGCAGGCCCAACGTTCGACGCTTCATTGGCCTTGGAGTTCATGGGCTTTGCAGGACCCGATGTCCAAGAAGGGGTGGCCAGCTTGCGTGCTCGCCGCCCACCCAAGTATTAAGGTTTAGCTTCGAAGCCTTGTTTCAAGGCTTGCTTGTCATGCGCGCCATGAAGAGCTCGTTGCTTGTTTTGCGATCAGCATGCACGCGTTGCATGCTGGGTCTTTCTGCCCACATCTTCATGTAGGTTTTGACGGGCAAGTCCGCCAAGAAGTCACGGCCATAGATGGTTTTGGTGGCGGCCGTGATCACTGGCAAGTGAACAGCAGCGGTGCAGTCGGCCAAGGTCATTTCTGCGCCGGCAATGAAAGGCTTGAACTGCGCCAAGGTGGCAAATGCCGCCACGTTTTTCTCAAGCTGCGCACCAATTTTTTCTTTGGTGGCATCGCTGACCTTGCCGCCAAAGAAAGCCTCTGGGTACAAATTGCGCGCAAGCAATTCCAAGTGCAAGTCCAAGAACGTCATCAACTCGCGCACTTTGGCAGCAGCAAATGGGTCTTGGGGCATCAAGGGGTGGGCGGGATAGGCTTGCTCGATGTATTCCACCATCACAGTCGATTCGCACAGGTTGCCGTGTTCTGTTTTCAAATAAGGCACTTTGCCCAACGGACTGCCCAATGGGTCTGTTTCGCCCACCCAAACCAACTCTTCTTCAAAGGCCACGCCCTTTTCAAGCAGCGCCAATTTAACTTTGTTGTGATAGTTGCTGGCGCCAAAGCCGCAGAGTTTCAGCATGTCGTGTCTCCTCATTAGAAAGCGCAAGCTTATGCGCTGCGCTGACGATTTGGCGTCTCCAAGTTGACGCGATTTGGCGATGCGTTAAGCTTATACCCAAGACCTTTCTCTAGGAGCGACCCATGAGCGACCCATCTGCCTTCGGATTTGGAAAATTTGTACCTGGTTTTGATTTTTTACAAAACCTGGGGCAAGCGGCCAACCCTGGTGCGACAGGCTCGCCCCAAGGCATGCCCAACATGGCCAGTTGGGTCGCACCCACACTGAACATCGAAGAGTTGGACAAACGCATTCAAGAACTCAAAACAGTTCAGTTTTGGTTAGAGCAAAACACCAACGCACTCAAGGCCACCATTCAAGCCTTGGAAGTTCAAAAGATGACCTTGTCCACATTGCAAGGCATGAATGTCAACATGGCCGATTTGGCCAAGGCCTTCACTGCCAAAATGCCAGATCTGAATCCAGTCAAAGACACGGCAACAAGCCAAGCAGCAACAAGCGCCGCTGAAGGGGCGACAGAAGCTTCTGCAGAAGCCCCCGAAAAACCAGCGGTCGATCCCATGCAATGGTGGGGCTCGCTGACGCAGCAATTTCAAAACATCGCAGCGGCGGCTGTCAAGGACGTTGCGGCAAAGGCCATGAAAGATGCGCCTAAACCAGTGCGAAAGAAAACAGCCGCCAAAAAAGCACGCCCTTCTCGCGCTAAAAAAGCGGGTGCTGCCGCACCATCAAGCGCCATCTAAGATCACCCACCTCATGAGTTTGTTTCCCTTTGGCCACGCCACGCATCCGCAGTGGCAAATGGCAGCTGGCCTGGTCATCGCGCAAGTGCGCGCGCAAATGACCTTGCCTGGGCACGCAAGCAAGCCGCGCTTGGGCCTGCTCTACATCACCGACCATTACGCCAACGAAGCGCAAGCCATCTTGGCGCACCTGAGGCAAGAGTTGCCTATGGTCAAAGATTGGGCCGGTACCGTGGGTGTGGGTGTGGCGGCCAACAATGCCGAATATTTTGACGAGCCTGGCATGGCTTTGATGCTGTGCGATGTGCCCGCGGCGCATTACCGCGTGTTTTCAGGCGCACAAGCTTTGCCTGCCGATTTTGTGGCGCAGAGTGCGCTGGTCCATGCTGATCCGCAAACGCCCGACTTGGCTGAATTGATTGCCGAAATGGCGGGTCGTACCCAGTCTGGTTATTTGTTTGGGGGCCTCACAGCCAGTCGCAAACAAAATGTTCAATTTGCTTGGCAAGCGCCCTACGATGCCTCTTCAAATACTTTTCAAGAGACCTTCGATTCATCGCCCTCCCACGACTTGAGCAACGGCGTTTTGACTGGTGGACTCAGTGGCGTCGCCTGGTCGCCCGATGTGCAAATCTTGTCGCGCGTGACGCAGGGCTGCGCACCGCTTGGCAAAGAACGCGAAATCACAGAAGCCCAAGGCAATGTGATTTACCAACTCGATGGTCTGCCTGCACTTGATGTGTTGCTGGAAGATTTGCAAGTGTCTTTGAGCGATCCGCAAAAAGCATTGCCTGCAGTGCGCGCAACCTTGGTGGGCCTCACCTCAGCGGGGCAACGCGCCATTGGCAGAACGGGCAGTTTGGGTGCGGATGTGCGCGTTCGCCACATCATTGGCCTCGACCCCGCACGCAAAGGCATTGCCATTGCTGAGCATGTGGAAGCGGGCGAACGTTTGGCGTTTTGCCAAATGAGTTTGCAAGCGGCCAAGGCCGATCTGCGCAGAATTTGCGCAGAGATCAGAGAAGAGCTAGAGCCTGAAACTTTGAGCATGGAAACAGCACACGCTTTGGCGGCCAGTGAGGCCGAAGCAGCGCCACATCCTGCACGGCGCATTGCTGGTGCGGTGTATGTCAGTTGTTCAGGTCGCGGGGGTCCGCACTTTGGCGGCGATAGTGCCGAGTTGCAATGGGTGCGTCACGCATTGGGCGACGTGCCCTTGGTGGGCTTCTTTGCCAGCGGTGAAATTGCCCATCACCATCTGTATGGCTACACCGGTGTGTTAACTGTTTTCACCACACCGGCTGAAGCCACTTAAACGCAGTTTTTGTAGCAGCCTCAAACACCGCGAGCGCGGTTTTGTTTGAATTGCGTTTGGAAAGCCGCAAAGCTGTCTGTTTCCAATGCAGCACGCACTTCCTTCATGAGGTTCAAGTAGTAGTGCAAGTTGTGAATGGTGGTCAACATGGGGCCGAGCATTTCACCGCAGCGATCCAGGTGATGCAAATACGCACGGCTGAAGCCTTCGCGGCCACCCTCGTCCCACGACACGCCAGAGCTGCCGGCGCAAGCATGGCATGTGCAGGTGGTGTCCAGCGGTTGATGATCTGTTTTGTGACGCGCGTTGCGCAATTTCAAATCGCCAAAGCGCGTGAACACAGTGCCATTGCGGGCATTGCGCGTGGGCATCACACAGTCAAACATGTCAACGCCTTGCGCCACGCCTTCCACCAAATCTTCGGGCGTGCCAACGCCCATCAAGTAGCGTGGCTTGTGTGCCGGCAAACGGTGCGGCGTGTGCGCCATGATCTGCAGCATTTGTTCTTTGGGCTCGCCCACACTCACGCCGCCAATGGCATAGCCCGGAAAATTCATGTCGACCAGATGATCGAGTGACTCTTGGCGCAAGTTTTCAAACATGCCGCCTTGCACAATGCCAAACAAAGCATTGGGATTTTCCAATCGCTTGAATTCGTCTTGGCTGCGCTTGGCCCAACGCAAACTCATCTCCATCGACTTACGCGCCTCGGCTTCTGTGGTGAGGTGACCTTTGGTTTCGTAAGGCGTGCACTCGTCCAATTGCATCACGATGTCCGAGTTCAACACCGTTTGAATTTGCATGCTGACCTCAGGGGACATGAACAATTTGTCACCATTCACAGGCGATGAAAAGTGCACACCTTCTTCGGTGATTTTGCGCATCTCGCCCAAGGACCAAACTTGAAAGCCACCCGAGTCAGTCAGGATCGGCTTCTGCCATTTTTCAAAACCGTGCAAGCCACCAAAACTTGCCATGATGTCGAGGCCCGGGCGCATCCACAAATGAAAAGTGTTGCCCAAAATGATTTGCGCACCCATCTCTTCAAGGCTGCGCGGCATCACACCCTTCACAGTGCCGTAGGTGCCCACGGGCATGAAGATGGGGGTTTGCACCACGCCATGGTTCAGGGTCAATTGACCGCGGCGCGCGTGGCTGTGCGGGTCGGTTTTGAGAAGTTCAAATTGAAGCATGCTTCATTCTAAGTAAGTGTTGTCAAAGATGGCGCAAATTGCGCACTAGGCGCGCACCTGAGGATCGATCAAGCGGCGCGCGTGAGCAGCATGGCATCGCCATAACTGAAGAAACGGTAGCGTTGTTCAATGGCATGGGCATAAAGTGCCATCACACGGTCGTAACCGGCGAGGGCGCTGACCAACATCATCAAGGTGCTTTTGGGCAAATGAAAATTGGTGATGAGACAGTCCACCCATTGAAACTCAAAACCTGGGGTGATGAAGATTTGCGTGTCGCCTTGGGCTTGACCGGATTTGGCCCAAGACTCCAAGGTGCGCACGGAGGTGGTGCCCACGGCCCACACCTTGCCGCCCCGTGCGCGGCAGTCGTGCAAAGCTTGTTGGGTGCTTTCTGGCACGTCATACCATTCGCTGTGCATCGTGTGTTCCGCGATGTTTTCAGTTTTGACCGGTTGAAATGTCCCTGCGCCGACGTGCAAAGTGACGCTGGCCGTCTGCACGCCCATGGCTTTCAGTTGTACTAACAAGGCATCGTCAAAGTGCAAGGCGGCCGTAGGTGCTGCAACGGCACCAGGGTTGCGAGCAAACACGGTTTGATAGCGACGTTCGTCTTCTGCAATGTCCGCTTCGCTGGCGCTGCCATCGTAGGGCCGCTCGATGTAGGGCGGCAGTGGCACGTGGCCGTATTGGGCCATCAACGCATGCGGTTCATCGCTCAGTGAAAAACAAAACAGCGCGCCCTTTTCATCGGGCCAGCGACCTGTCAGCGTGGCCGTGAACCCCGGGGCTCCCGACTTGGCATCTCGGCCCATGTACAGCACACCGCCAAGCGGCGGCTTTTTGCTGACCTTCATGTGCGCCACCACTTGGTGACCCGGCAGCACCCTTTCAATCAAAAGCTCCACTTTGCCGCCTGTGGACTTTTCACCAAAGATGCGGGCTTTGATCACCCGGGTGTCGTTGAACACGAGCAAGTCGCCTGGCTGCATCAGGCTGGGCAAGTCTTTGAAGATGCGGTCGGCGGGCTGAATACCACGCCCGTCCAACAATTTGGAGTGGCTTCGCTCGGCAACAGGGTGCTGGGCAATGAGGTCTGGGGGGAGGTGAAAATCAAAATCGCTCAAACTGAACTGGCGCTGGGCGTCGTTTGAAGCGGTCAAAGGCAAAGAAGCGGTCATGTGCTTGAGGGCCGGACAGGCCCGTTCCAAGTAAAAAAATAGATTGTCCCACGACTCAAAGAGGTAGATACTGAAACCCTAGCCCCTTGGGGATGGGGTCAATGTGCCATGAATGTAAATAACATTCAAGAAAGTAAATATCCAAATTCACTTTCAGGCAGACCCCAGACAGTACCTTAGGGGAATGCCAACCGTACCAGAATCTCAACAGTTTGCTGATCGCTTGCGCAGTGCGTTGGAGAGTTCGGGGGTGCGTGCGTCCCCAACGGTGGTCGCCAACGCGTTCAACCTCCGCTACCACGGCCGCAGCATCACCCCCCACACCGCCCGAAATTGGTTGCTTGGCAAAGTCATGCCCACGCAGGACAAGCTTCGCGTGTTGGCCGATTGGTTGCAAGTCAGTCCAGACGAGCTGCGTTTTGGCCGTGCACCTGGCAAAACTTACGTCTTTGAAATGGACTCGGGCCCCATCGAAATGGGCCTGGCCGATCGCGAGATGGTCGACCGTTACCTGTCCTTGTCCCCAGAAGAACGCAAGACCATCCGAGACGTTGTGTCTGCCTTTGTCATGGCGCAAGCCGCAAAATCCCTGCCCTGAAAGCGATTAGACCGAGCGGTCGCGCGTGCTTTGCGGCAAGCTCACGGCACAATGGCGGCATGGTTGCCCCTTCCGCATCGTCACCGCCCAAACCTTTGTCTGCGCCGCAAAAAGCGATGCGCAAAATGGGTTTGGTGCGCGACATCGATTTGGCCCTGCACATTCCTTTGCGCTACGAGGACGAAACGCGCATCGTCAAATTGAAAGAGGCCCGCGAGGGTGATTCGGTCCAAATCGAAGCCACTGTCACCGCCTCCGAAGTGCAACTTCGTCCCCGCAGGCAATTGCTGGTGACCGTTGACGACGGCACAGACACCTGCGTGTTGCGGTTTTTCAGCTTCTATCCGGCGCAGCAAAAAGCACTGGCTGTGGGTCAAGTGATCCGCGCCAGGGGTGAAATTCGCGGGGGCTTTTTGGGCCTGACCATGATGCATCCGGCCTTCAAGTCGGCCACGGGCGAATTGCCTTCTGCCTTGACGCCGGTCTATCCCACCTCGGCAGGATTGCCACAGGCCTACCTTCGTCGGGCCATTGCAGGCGCTTTGTCGCGGGCCGATTTGTCGGAGTCTTTACCGCCTTCCTTGGCCTGGCCCCAAGCACCGCGCGGACAAGCCATGCACAGCTTGAGGCAGGCACTCACTTACCTGCATCACCCCGCAGCTGATGCTTCCATTGCCGCATTAGAAGACCGTAGTCACCCGGCTTGGCAGCGACTCAAAGCCGAAGAATTGTTGGCGCAGCAGCTCTCGCAGCACATGGCCAAACAGGAACGTGACCGCCTTCGCGCGCCCGCCTTGAAAGCCAAAAAGGGCGGCTGGCACGACCAACTTCAAGCCGCTTTGCCTTTTCAGTTAACTGCTGCGCAACAACGCGTTGGCGAAGAAATCGCCCAAGATTTGGCCCGTCCTGTCCCTATGCACCGTTTGCTTCAGGGGGATGTGGGCGCAGGCAAAACCGTGGTGGCCGCTCTGGCGGCCATGTTGGCCATTGACGCCGGTTGGCAATGCGCCTTGATGGCGCCCACTGAAATTTTGGCGCAACAGCACTTCGCCAAGTTGGTCGGTTGGCTGGCCCCTTTGGGCGTGCAAGTGGCTTGGCTCACCGGCAGCCAAAAGAAAAAAGAACGCAACGAAATGCTGGCCTTGATTGAATCAGGCCAAGCCGCCTTGGTGGTCGGTACCCATGCCGTCATTCAAGAGCAAGTGAAATTCAAAAACTTGGCCTTGGCGGTGATCGATGAGCAGCATCGCTTTGGCGTGGCGCAGCGCTTGGCCCTGCGCGACAAGATGCAAGAAGAGGGCATGGAGCCCCACCTGTTGATGATGACGGCCACGCCGATTCCGCGCACCCTGGCCATGAGTTACTACGCTGACCTGGAGGTCTCGGTCATTGATGAGTTGCCGCCAGGCCGCACACCTGTGGTGACCAAGGTGATCTCGGACAGCCGACGCGATGAAGTGATTGGCCGCATTGGGGCGCAATTGGCCGAAGGCCGGCAGGTGTATTGGGTCTGCCCCCTCATTGAAGAGAGCGAAGCACTTGACCTGACCAATGCCACCGCCACGCACGAAGAGTTGTCTGCCGTCTTGCCAGGGGTCAAGGTGGGTCTCTTGCATTCGCGCATGTCGGTGACAGAGAAACGCGATGTGATGGCGCAATTCACGCAAGGCAGCATGGGCGTCTTGGTCAGCACCACCGTCATCGAGGTGGGCGTGGATGTGCCCAACGCCTCCCTGATGGTGATTGAACATGCCGAACGATTTGGCCTCAGTCAACTGCACCAATTGCGCGGCCGAGTAGGCCGTGGCGCCGCAGCGTCGGCTTGTGTGTTGTTGTACGGCACGCCAGACGGCGGTCGTTTGAGTGAAACGGCGCGTGAGCGTTTGCGCGCCATGGTCGACACCAACGATGGCTTTGAAATTGCCCGCCGTGATTTGGAAATTCGGGGACCGGGCGAATTTTTAGGGGCCAGGCAGTCGGGTGCACCCCTGTTGCGTTTCGCTGATTTGGCCACCGATGAAGACTTGTTGGTCTGGGCACGGCAAATTGCGCCTATGCTCTTGGCAAAATACCCCGAGATGGCCGAGCGTCACATTGCACGCTGGCTAGGTGGAAAATCTGAGTTTTTGAAAGCTTGAGACATTGGCATGACCCTGACAGAGCTGAAATACATTGTGGCGGTGGCGCGTGAACGGCACTTTGGCAAAGCGGCCGACGCCTGCTTTGTGTCGCAGCCCACTTTGTCGGTGGCCATCAAAAAACTAGAGGAAGAACTCGACGTCAAATTGTTTGAGCGCAACGCCAACGAAGTCAGCGTGACGCCCTTGGGCGAAGAGATCATTCAGCACGCGCAACGAGTGCTTGAGCAGGCAGCCGAAATCAAAGAGATTGCCAAGCGCGGCAAAGATCCTTTGGCAGGGCCTTTGCGTCTGGGCGTGATCTACACCATTGGCCCGTATTTGTTGCCCGACTTGATGAAGCAATCGATGCGCAAAACGCCGCAAATGCCACTCATGTTGCATGAGAATTTCACGGTCAAGTTAATGGAAATGTTGCGCGCTGGTGAAATTGATTGCGCCATCTTGGCCGAGCCGTTTCCGGATGCGGGCATGGCCACTGCGCCTTTGTATGACGAGCCTTTCATGGCGGCTTTGCCCTTGAAACACCCACTGGGCAAGAAGAAGTCCATCACGGCAGAACAACTTAAAAACGAAACCATGTTGTTGCTCGGCAGTGGTCATTGTTTCCGTGACCACGTGTTGGAGGTCTGCCCAGAGTTTGCGAGGTTTTCTAGCAACGCCGAAGGCATTCGCAAAAGCTTTGAAGGTTCTTCATTGGAAACCATTCGGCACATGGTGGCCGCAGGCATGGGCGTCACCTTGGTGCCGCGTTTGTCGGTGCCCGAAGAGGCCATGGCCGAACAACCCAAGCGCAAGAAAAACGAAGACGCCGACATTCTTTACTTGCCCATCGTTGATGAATCAGGCGGTTTGCCGCCGACTCGCCGAGTTGTGCTCACATGGCGCAAAAGCTTCACGCGCTACGAAGCCATTGCCGCCCTTCGCAATGCCATTTACGCTTGCAAATTGCCTGGCGTCACACGGTTGTCGTGATGCTTTGCGCGCACCTTAGCCTCATTCTGTGTCAAGCCTGATGCATCAAAAACTGGCCCTCTATTTGGACTTGATTCGCTGGAATCGCCCCGCGGGTTGGTTGCTCTTGTTGTGGCCCACCTTGTCGGCGCTGTGGTTGGCGGCAGATGGTTTTCCGGGGTGGCATTTGATCGCTGTGTTCACCTTGGGCACAATTTTGATGCGCAGCGCTGGCTGTTGTTTGAACGATGTGGCCGATCGCGATTTTGATCGGCATGTGAAGCGCACCGCACAGCGCCCCGTCACCAGTGGTCGCATCGGCGTGAAAGAGGCCTTGGCCTTGGGCGCGGTACTGGCTTTGTTGGCATTTGCTCTGGTCTTGACCTTGCGCGTTGAAACGGTGGCATGGTCCTTTGCGGCCTTGGCAGTTGCCGTCATTTACCCTTTCGCCAAACGGTTTGTGGCCATGCCGCAAGCCGTGTTGGGCGTGGCTTTCAGCTTTGGCATTCCCATGGCTTTTGCAGCTGTTACAGGTGAGGTGCCATGGCAAGCGTGGGCCTTGTTGATCGGCAATTTGTTCTGGGTGTTGGCCTACGACACTGAGTACGCTATGGTCGATCGCGATGACGATTTGAAAATCGGCATGAAGACATCTGCCATCACATTGGGTGATTGGGATGTGCGCGCCATTATGGTTTTTTATGCCGCCTATTTGGTGGTGTGGGGCGTGTTACTCGATGCACCTCACAAACCATGGGTTCAGGCGGGCTTGGCTGCCGCTGCCGTTCAAGCCGCATGGCACTTTGTGCTCATCAAAGACCGCACCCGTGATGGCTGCTTCAAAGCGTTTCGCTTGAATCACTGGGTGGGTTTTGCTGTGTTTGCCGGATTGGCGCTCAGTAGCCTGATGGGCACTTGAAGCGCTGATGCGCTTCAGTCTTTGCCAAACTCATCGCCCAATTCACCAGCGCGGCGCTGCGCCGCCAACATGGCTTGAATGAAGGCCTCTTTCACTTTGGCGTCTGCCATCGAAGTGAGCGCTGCATAAGTGGTGCCCCCTTTGGATGTGACACGCTGGCGCAAGACTTCGGGCGACTCGCTGGACTGACGCGACAAGTGCGTGGCACCGCCAAAGGTCGCTTGCGCCAAATGGTAAGACTGCTCAGACGTCAAGCCCATTTGCACACCCGCCTCGGTCATGGCCTCTAAGAAATAAAACACGTAGGCAGGGCCCGAGCCAGACAGTGCGGTGACCACATCCAGATCGGACTCTTGCTTGACCCACAGCCACTCGCCTGTGCTTTTCAGCACCTGCTCAATCAAGTGTTTGTCGTGCGCCGAGACGCCTTCGCGGGCAAACAAACCTGTAATGCCCTGTCCCACCAAGGCGGGGGTGTTGGGCATGCTGCGCACGATGCGGTCGGTGTTCAGCCACCGCGCGATGCTGTCGCTGCGAATGCCAGCGGCCACCGACAAGTGCAAGGCTTTGCCGGTGAACTGTGAAACAGGTGCTGCGGCCTCTTTGAAGACTTGGGGTTTGACAGCCCAAATGACCAAATCGCTTTGGGCCAAGGCTGCACTTGCCGCAGGCAATACCGTCACATCCCAATCACTTTGGAGTTTGGCGGCCGTGTCGGCAAACGGCTCGACCACGCAAACTTGAGATGCTGCAAGACCTTGCTTGAGAAGGCCGCCCAAGATGGCGCTGGCCATGTTGCCGCCGCCAATGAAGGCCAAGCGTGCTTGTTTGAAATCGGTGATGGGTGTGGAAGTCATGCGCGTATTGTCTCTTTTTTGCTGCGCTTGTTTCGGTTAATCTCGTGGCCATGACTTACATCCTTGCACTTGATCAAGGCACCACCAGCTCGAGGGCGGTGCTGTTCAACCGAGAGGGCCAGCCCGTGGCCACTGCGCAACAAGAATTCACGCAGCATTTCCCCAAACCGGGTTGGGTGGAGCACGATGCCATGGAGATTTGGCGCACCCAAAAAACCGTCATGCAGGATGTGGTCAATCAAGCCGGCATCCACGCGCAGCAGATTCAAGCCATCGGCATCACCAACCAGCGCGAAACCACGGTAGTCTGGGACCGCCGCACCGGCGTGCCCATTGCGCCGGCCATCGTGTGGCAAGACCGACGCACTGCCGCTGTGTGCGAGCGTTTGAAACAAGTTGGGAAAGCCGCAGAAATTCAGCGCAAAACAGGCTTGGTGTTGGATGCGTATTTTTCAGCCACCAAGCTGGCTTGGTTGTTAGACCATGTGCCGGGTGCAAGACAAAAAGCCGAACAAGGCCACTTGGCATTTGGCACCATTGACACTTGGTTGATCTGGCAGCTGACGGGTGGCCGCGTGCATGCCACCGACCCCAGCAATGCCTCGCGCACCTTGTTGTTCAATTTGAACACCCAAGCATGGGATGTCTCGCTTTTGAAGTTGTTCAATGTGCCTGCTTCTGTGTTGCCGCAGGTGTTGCCCAGCAGCGGCGTGTTGGCCCAAACCGATGCCAACTTGTTGGGCGCGCCCATCCCCATTGCCGGTGTGGCAGGCGATCAGCAAGCGGCCACTTTTGGCCAAGCATGTTTTGCACCGGGCATGGCCAAGAACACGTATGGCACCGGCTGCTTCATGCTGATGAACACGGGGTCTGTGCCAGTCCAAAGCCGCAACCAATTGCTCACCACCGTGGCATGGCAAGGACCGCAGACTGCGGCGCATTCAACAGCCTATGCTTTAGAAGGTTCGGTGTTCATGGCGGGTGCAACGGTGCAATGGCTGCGTGATGGTTTGCAAATCATCGACAAAGCAAGCGAGGTGGAAGCTTTGGCCGCTAGCGTGCCCAACACCGGTGATGTGCACATGGTGCCCGCGTTTGCGGGACTGGGTGCGCCCGATTGGGATGGCCAGGCCCGAGGCTTGTTGATCGGCATGACGCGTGGCACCACGCGCGCGCACATTGCCCGAGCGGCGCTAGAAGCCATTGCATGGCAAGTGGCCGATGTGTTTCAGGCCATGTCCAAAGACAGTGGCCTGGCACTGACGGAGCTGCGGGTGGACGGCGGCGCCAGTCAGAACAACTTGTTGATGCAACTGCAAGCCAATGCGCTGGGTGTGCCTGTGGTGCGATCGCGCATCACAGAAACAACAGCTTTGGGGGCCGCCTACTTGGCAGGTTTGGCCACAGGCTTTTGGACCAGCGCAGCAGAAATTTCTGCGCAATGGGCTGAAGACAGGCGCTTTGTGCCGCAGATTGCATCTGCTGAGCGCGAAGCGGGAATGGCCCGTTGGCGCCAAGCAGTTGCGCGATCGCGCGCTTGGGCGCAAGATTGAACTTTAAAGAAGCAGTTGAATGAAGCCTTTGAAGACGGACCGAGCGCAATTGATGGCGCGCTTGGCCAGTGTGGATGAGTACGACCTGGCCATCATTGGCGGCGGCGCCACTGGCTTGGGAACCGCGGTTGATGCGGCAGTGCGCGGCCTCAAGGTTGTCTTGGTTGAAGCCCATGACTTTGCCAAAGGCACGTCATCGCGGTCCACCAAATTGATTCATGGTGGTGTGCGTTATTTGGCGCAAGGACATTTGCCCTTGGTCTGGGAGGCGCTGCACGAGCGCCAAACATTGCTGCGCAACGCGCCCCATTTGGCGCATGCCATGCCCTTTGTCATGCCCGCTTATCGCCGCATCGATCAATGGTTTTATGGCTTGGGCCTCAAGCTGTACGACCTGTTGGCAGGCCGCGCGGGCTTAGGGCCCACTCAATTTCTCAATCGCAACGAAACATTGCACAAAGCGCCGGGCACATTGGCCACGCATTTGGTGGGGGGCGTGCAATATTGGGATGGCCAATTTGACGATGCGCGTTTGGCTTTGGCCTTGGCGCGCACGGCAGCGGCGCATGGTGCCTTGGTCATCAATCACATGCCTGTCACGGGCTTGCTCACCACCTTGGGCACTGGCAAAGTGTGCGGCCTCACATGCACCGATGCCGAGACGGGATTTGCGCATCACATCAAAGCGCGTTGCGTGGTCAACGCCACAGGCGTATGGGTGGACGAGATTGAAACCATGACGCAAACCCGTGTGGCCGACACCACGCAAACCCATGTGCCGCATGCCGTCAGCCCCAGTCAGGGCGTGCATTTGGTCGTCGATGCGTCGTTCTGGCCGGGTGAGACGGCCCTGTTGGTGCCGCGCACACAAGATGGCCGCGTGCTGTTTGCCGTGCCTTGGCAAGGCAAAGTTTTGTTGGGCACCACCGACACGCCCAAGTCATTGGTTGAATGGGAGCCACAAGCGCTGGACTCAGAGATTGACCAAATCTTAGAAGAAGCCGGGAAGTACTTGGCCAAGGTGCCCACGCGACATGATGTGACCAGTGTGTGGGCTGGTTTGCGGCCCCTAGCTGGCGCCCAATCCGATGCAGGCAAGACGCCAAGCGCGACCCAAAACATCAGCCGTGAACACACCGTCAAACTGGCCACCAATGGGCTGATCAGCGTGACGGGTGGCAAATGGACCACGTACAGGGCCATGGCCGCCGATGTGATGCAGTGCATCCGCAAGGCGCATCTCTTGTCTCTCACGGCGGAAGATGTCACGGTGCATACGTCGCTGTGGGGTGCTCAGGCGCCAGCACCCGACGACCCTCTGGCCGCCTATGGCACAGATGCGCCTCTGATCCGTGAAATGGCGGGTCATGACCATTGGCTCAGCCCCCATGTCAGTGAAGCCATGGTTCGTTTTGCTGTGCGCTATGAATATGCACGAACTGTGGAGGACGTCTTGGCCAGGCGCAATCGCTTGCTGTTCTTGGACGCCAAAGAGTCGGCCAAGATTGCGCCAGAAGTGGCCAGCTTGTTGGAAGCCGAAACGGGGGTTGACGCCCAATTGGCGGCGTTTTTGACCTTGGCAGAGACCTATCAAGTACGCACTTGACCCCGAGGCTGGTTAAAAAAATGGGTCAAAACTGGAAAATTCACAGTTTTTGGCCCCGAAAGTGTTGACACGGCCCAAAAATGTTGTAACAATCGCGGGCTTCGCTGTTAAAAAAGCGAAGTTATCTACCCAAACAAAAGCACTGCGAGTGGTTCGTGGTGTGGATGACGGGTCCAAGACTGATCTTGGTGCTGTGGGCAAGCAAAGCGTCTTTCAAGACACTTCTGCAAGTTGCGGTGCACAAGGTGCAAGTTGGGAAATATTGAAATGATTCAGACAGAAACTCGGTTGGATGTTGCCGACAACACCGGCGCTAAGTCCGTCCTTTGCATCAAGGTGCTGGGCGGATCTAAACGTCGTTACGCAAGTGTTGGCGACATTATCAAAGTGAGCATCAAAGAAGCTGCGCCCCGTGGCCGCGTCAAAAAAGGCGAGGTTTACAGTGCTGTGGTCGTTCGTACAGCCAAGGGCATTCGCCGTGGTGATGGCTCTCTCGTTAAATTCGA
>JACCDW010943155.1_pt1 | contig 68746 bp, 69 predicted proteins | sample 7449781 | NCBI WGS metagenome assembly JACCDW01 (sample SAMN15323449, study PRJNA562643) | freshwater metagenome | isolation source: river surface water | place: USA:Blue River Watershed | collected 2017-08-18
TCCAGGGTGCGTTTCGTCAAGAGATGGTGATCGAGGCCTGGCAAGCCCATCCTGTGGCCGACAGCGTCAGCGATGCCGAAGCCGCCATGGCCGAGCCCCTGTCGGTGGCCCTGCACGCGGTCAAGCGCGCCGGTGACCTGATGGGCCTGCGCGTGCTGGTCACTGGTTGCGGCCCCATAGGTTCATTGATCGTCATAGCCGCCCGTCTGGCGGGTGCGACTCAGGTCGTGGCCACAGACGTCACCGACCAAACCTTGGCTCGCGCTCGCCAGGTGGGCGCCGACCTGACGGTGAACATGGCCACCCAAGCTGAGTCGCTAGAGCCCTTCAAGGCCAACAAAGGGGTCTTTGATGTCTTGTTCGAGGCCAGTGGCAACGCACAAGCCCTGCGCGCAGGCTTTGAAGTGCTCAAGCCACGTGGCACCATCGTGCAGGTGGGTACTGGCGGCGAAATCAGCATCCCGCTCAATGTCTTGGTGGCCAAAGAGTTTGATTTGAGGGGGTCATTTCGTTTTCACCCCGAGTTTGCATTGGCGGTAGAACTCATGAATCAGGGCCGGGTTGATGTCAAGCCTCTCATCACCCACAGCCTGCCCTATACCCGCTTCGAGGAAGCTTTTACGCTCGCCGCAGACCGCCAGCAGGCCGTCAAGGTACAAATGACTTTTGATGGATGGCCTGCCATCACACCCTAGAAGCGGTGCTTGGTTCACCCCATATCGTCCAATTCGCCACCCGTTTTTGCCATGTGCGCTGGCCACACTGACCACCAAGATGAACGGCTGCCTTGGGCACCGCTCTTTGCCCTGATTTATGCCTTCGGCCTGAGCCAGGCTTACCGCAGCGTGACCGCCATGATGGCATCGGGTTTGCAGCAAGACTTTGCCTTGTCGGCGCAAGACCTGGGTTTCTTTGCCGCCATTTTTGCCTTTACATTTGGCCTGAGCCAGTTTTTCATGGGCATCGCGCTCGACTTTTACGGTTTGCGCCGCACCTGGCTTTGGGCCTTCCCTCTGGCCATATTGGGGGCGGGCGTGTCGACGCTGGCACCGAATTTCGGCGTTTTGCTGTTGGGGCAGGGTTTGCTCGGGATAGGCTGCTCACCGGCGTTTGTGGTCTGTACATTGTTCATTGCGCGGCGTTTCCCGACGCACCGATTTGCCGCCGTATCGGGTTTGGCCATGGGCGTGGGGGGCTTGGGCTTGTTGTTGACCGGCACCCCCCTGGCCTGGGTGGTCGATGTCAGTTCATGGCGAGTCGGTTTTGCTGTGCTGACCTTGCTGTCTGGCATGGCTTGGTGGTGGGTTTATCGACAGATGCACGAAGGTTTGGCGGCTGGAGATCAACGCCCTCATAGCCTGGGTCATGCCTTGCGTGGCTTTGGAGACTTGTTGCTGTTGCCTCAGACACTGGGTATTTTGGCTTTGGCGCTGGTGAGCTACGCGTCGTTTTTGACTTTGCGCGGCCTGTGGCTGGGGCCGCTGCTCATGCATCGTCACGATTGGTCGCTGGTACAAACTGGTCACATCGCCTTGATCGTATCGGTGTTGTCCATGTTCTCACCTGCCCTGTTTGGCCATTGGGATCCGGGCCCAAACCGGCGCCGTCTATGGCTGGTTTACACCGTCTTGGCCATGGCATTGATCTTTGCGCTGATGGCTTTTGTACCCAGTGTTTGGGTGGATGTGGGGGGCATGTGCCTATTGGCTGTGATCGGCGGTACCAACATCTTGCAGTACGCCAATGTACGATCCGCCTACAGCGCCGAAATGAGCGGACGTGCCATGTCGGTCTTTACCATGGCCATGTTCCTGGGGGTTGCACTGGTGCAGAGTTTGAGTGGTTTTGCCGCCAAGCAGGCGCAAGACATCGGGCTGGACCCTTACCTGGGGGGCTTGTTGTGCGTGGCGGCCCTATTGTTATTGGGGGGCTTGGTGTTTGGACTTTCAAACCGTCGCCACGGGGGTGGCTGGTGAACCCACCGCGCCTGGCAGTCGCAGCGGTGGGGCCGTCAGCAAAAAGCGGTTGCGCTTGTGCGCCCGCAGCCAACGGGCCAGCGGGCCCAGGTGCCAGATTTCGCCCAGGTGCACGCCCAATTTGAACAGGCAGTGCTCATGCAAGGGCATAGTGGCGCAAGGCCCGTTGCCGTGTGTGGCCGGATGCGCTTCCACTGCGTAATTATCGGCAATCAGTGCCACCAGGCCGCTGTCTGTGATCCATTGCAACAACTTGGGGTCACGACCTTCAAGGGCAGCGCCATAGCGCGCCAGAATATCGGTCGGGGGTTGCTTGTTCATCTCTAACAACACATCGGCAAAACCGGTGTGCAGACACACCATATCGCCAGATTCGACGGAAACGCCGTCTTTTTTCATGATATCCATCAAAATGTCGTGATCGACGTTGGTTCGCCCTCTGCCCAGGTGTGCGTGCAGGTCGATCATCACCGCGCGACCCTGCACGCAGCGGGCTGACATGTTTTCGATGCCCAGCGCATGGGCGTGGCTGGTCGACTCCCGGGCAATATCGAGCGCCCCAAAAATGCCGGCCCCATGCGCACTGGATGGCCCGAGCACGTCCACGCCCGCACGCCAGCCGTTGTAATACACCGCTTCGGCGATGCCGTCACCATCGGCATCGAACATCGATCCCACATGGGCAAAGCTGTCCCACTGGGTGCTGTATTGCAGGTGCATCACCACCAGATCGTCACTGACCACGTCGGTGCAGTTGGGGTCGTCGGCAATCAGCCGGTAGTTCAAATTGGGCTTGCCGTTGCGCACGGTGGGTCGCAGCACAGGGGGCATGCGCCTTGGGTTGAGGACATTGCCGCCGGGGTAATCGAGCGGCAGGCTCAGGTTGAAAGTGAGTCCTTCCTTAACTTCTGCAATGCCTTCTTTCACCTTTTCCGGGGTCAGCAGATTGATGCGCCCCAGTTGATCATCAGGCCCAAAGTCGCCCCAATTCGATCCTGGGGGTCGTTGCTTCCAGCGCTTGGATGGGCTCATGGGGACTCCTGTTGTTCGCGGGTGATGGTGCGAGTTTATCCGAGGGATATACTTTGGCCATCTATCGATTGAATGGTCGAGGCAGCAGTCATCCTCGACGCACTGACTGCCAACCATGACCACAGCCCAACCCCTGTTCGTGTTCTCGCTCTTGCACGCCGAGTCGCTCGAGTGCCTGGACTTGTGCATTCGCAATTTCAAGTTGTTCGCGGCGCCGGGAGACAAGTTGCTGATCAGTTCCAGCAACCCGCAGGTCGAGGTGACCCACGTTGAAGACCCCGATATCTTTATTTTCAAGAGTGGGCCCAGATCGGCACATGGTGCCGACTTGTTGCAAAGCCATATTGAGAACTGGCGCTTTGCACAAAAAACCTTCTACAAAGGCCATGAAAACTACCTCTTCATCACCATCGCATCCAACGCCCTTTTTTATCGGGCTTATGACAAAGGGGCAGTCTTGCAGTCTATGAATGTCGCTCAGGCCAAAGAGATGGGTGACATGAATGACGGGTGGCAATATGAAGCCATCCGAAAATGCGACAGCTTCATGGCCGCCTTTGGTTCGCGCTTCGTCCATTGTCAGATCGAGGGCTTTGCCACATTCGGTGTGGCATGGGGTTTGATTGAAGAAAAATTCGAAGAGCTCGATTACAAAAAGCATGCATTGGAAAAACCCATCTGTCTGGAAGAGGTACTCCCTCTGGTGGCTCTTGCAGAGTTCAAACAGCCCTCGACCCACATTTGTCAAATGAAATGGGACGACAGCAGACAGGGGCGGCGTTTTGTCACTGTCAAAGACTTGTTTGTTGAAGGGCGCCAGCTGCCACCCCACAAATGCATGTACAAATGGTTTGACCGTCGGCCTGAAACCTTGGCTTCGCGTTTGGTCACCGATGCCCGGCTCAACCATTGTTTTACAACGATGTATGACGAAATGGCCGATTGGGGCCGCAAACCCACCGTGTCTGTGGAGATGGCACGTTCATTTTTGGACAGCCTCTCAATGCCCAAATCGGTCATCGATCACGGCAGCTTTTATTTCGAGCAGGCCATTGATGCCACCCTGAATCGGAAACTCATTCGGATCAAAGACGGGTTGTCGCAATCGCCTTTCATTTATTTTGAATTTTTGCCCGATGGGTTTGAAGCCCAACTGTCCATTCAGATCGAAGGCGGAAAAATAGATATCCGTTCTTCTTCAAGTACGCTGACGGTCAAGCCCAATGCCGATGCCTATATGGACCTGCGGTTTTATGCTGTGCTTTATGTCCCTATTCCCGAATATGTCGAGCAATTATTTTTGACGGATTTCGCTCACATCGATCACGGTCAAATGCGCTATGCCCGCAAGTTTGATAACCGGGAAATGATGCTCAATTTTGGGGTGCTGGAACATCAGGGGGGGTATGAAGTCATCTATGCCGATGCCAATTCATTTGGCTCAGATTGGCTGCAACCCTTTGCCTATTACGATGTATCCAAAACCCAAAACAAGGGAGTCCGTTGTTTTGGACTCCCGATCATTCCCAATGCCGATTTTTCTTATGTGATGCGGGGCCGCTGAAGGACCGTGGCCCCCAAAGGGGGCTTCATTGCCTGACCAGCCTGATCACGTGGGAATTGCTCCGATAAGACGCAAAACCAGGCACTGCGCCAGTTTCGAAATGGATGGGCCATGCCTTGTTGGAGTCGGCTGAGTAGGGCGTAGTGCTCCAAAACCACACGGCGGGTGTGTTGGGAAATGCCGTTCTGTCTATGGCAGGGTAGTTACACCCAAACTCAACGATGCTGAGCAGCTCGCGTCGGTTGGGCAGACGCCATCTTTTTCCGTCAGAACTTGTCCAGGTGGATGCAAAACGCAATGCTTCCTCGTGGGTATAGGTCCCGGCCTGTCCCAGGCATTGATCACCTGTCAAAACCTGGCCATGAGCACAACGTGCCCATACCAAGCCTGTGTGACGATCGGTGACGGTATCGCCATTGATGGCATATCTTTGAGCGGTGTCTGTTTTGGGGCAAGCGGCGTCAGCGTTCAAACATTGCAAAACGACCAAGCCGGCGATGAGGGTGTGTTTCATAATTTGGATTTTTTTGGTCTGAAGTTCATCATTTCTGGGTTGCGCTGATGCCTGAACGAACCAATCGCAAGGGCAAAGCATTGGTGTAACGGTCTAGAGTAGAGATACCGCCTGCTGCGCCGTCATTGAAATAAACCCCCCAAGCCGAGCTGGCGTCAACCACATGGGCAGTGCTGGTCCAATAGGGTCGTGCGAAATTGCTGTTGGGGAACCAGGTGGTGTTCAATGTGCCCGTTCCCAGATCGACCAGTGTTTCCAGTTCTTGGGCGGTGGGAATGCGCCAGTCTGAGAAGCCACACAGTTGCATGGCGTTGACCGCATTCTTGTAGCCCACAGAATTGTTGATGGCGGCAATATCGCTCTCGCTGGGGTAATGGGTGTCGCCTTTTTGCGGGGATTGTGTGCTGTCAAGGTTATGGTAAAAAAGAGAGCCTGCACGTGCGCCGCTATTGGTTTTGCCTTCCCACATCAATCCCGTGATGTTGTCTTTGACGCACTCGGTGATGCTGTATGTGCCCCCGGATTTGACGCCGACTTGGCTGTAACTCGGGGGGGTGACGGTTTGGCGCCATCCGTCCTGGGTGTTGGAGAAGGCAAAGACGGTGGGAGTGAAGCAAGCGGTGAGCGTATTGCTGCCAGGCACATAACATTTCTTCACACCGGTATGGGGCAGACCTATTGCCGGGCCTGGCGAACGGATGGTCAAGGTCCAGGCGGGCCCCCTTTTACCTGCACCGTTGTCATCTAGATAGGCCGCCTGTATGGTGTGAGTACCCACAGATAAGTTGGGTTTGACATACCATTCGGTTCTTGCCGCATTGATCTTGGCGGTGTCATACAACATCCCATCGATGTAAACATTGATAAAGAAGTTTTTGTTGTAAGGATAATTGGCACCAGCCACCCCATAGATGTACGGTGTCGTGTCAGTCATCTCGCCTGGATTGGAGACGGCTTCAGTGGGATTTAAATCGTCGTTTTGAACGCTAGAGATGCTGAGTCCAGGGTCTTGGCATCCAGACAGCCCAAAGATCAGCAGGGCGCCAATCATTCCGAGTCCTTCCTTGATATTCATTTTTTGCTCCAATGGCATATATGAATACCATAGTAATATAAAATATCATAAATTTTTACCAGTAATAATACCAATGGTCAAAAATTAGTTTTAAGAGCCTGCCGCAACAATCGCTGAGCCAGATAAGGACAAGCACATCAGATCACCAGGCCTGGAACGCCTGCATTCGTTGTGGCGAGTACATGGGCTGGAGGGCTCATGGAGGGCCAGAATGTTTTGCAGAGCTTCCCTAGAGGTCGAGCACCAACCGCTTGCTCTTGCTGCGCGAGATGCAGATCATCATGCAGTCGTTTTTTTCTTGCTCTTCGGGTGTCAGGTACATGTCCCAGTGGTCTGGGGTGCCCTCTTTGACGGCGGTCTGGCAGGTGCCGCATATACCCTCTGTGCACGAAAAGGGAACTTCGATGCCCGCCTCTTGCAAAGCTTGCAGGATGCTTTGGCCAGGGTTGACGGTGAGCGTCAGCCCGCGCTTGGCCAACACGACCTCAAATGCGCCACCGTTGACTTCATCAATGGGTTCGCTCATGCGTGGGCCCCTTGTTCTTGTGTCAACAAACGGTCAATCACGCGGCGCGACTGAACGCCCCCGGCGTCGATATTGAGCATCAGCAATTTGCGCTCGGGCCAGCGGCTGATGTTGTCTTGCTGGCGTTGCAACATTTCCATGTCTTCGCCGAAAATTTTGCCCTGTCCTTCACGGATTTGATCAGTCAGCACCGGGTCACCGGCCTTGAAATTTCGCGCCATGCCCCAGTGGTACCAGTGTGTTGTTTCAGTCTCGGGGGTGATGAAGTCGACCACCACGCTATAGGCCTTGACTTCGGGTGGGGCATCAAAGCCCCCGTGCCCGGCCAGCGCCACGCCCACATCAATCATGATGTGACTGGGTGGGGTGAAGCGGCAGATTTGCCATCGATCCACCAAGGCCTGCGGGTCCAGGCCGTTGGCCTTCATGGCCATTTGCCAAAAAGGCGGCGCGTGGATGCCGCTCATGAATCGTTGCGTCACCACCCGGTCACCGTCGACCTTGGTCTCACATGCGGTTTCGTCCACCTCGGGTTGACCGATGCTGTTGGCGTGTACATAGGTCTCGTGCGTCAGGTCCATCAGGTTGTCGATCATCAAACGGTAGTCTGCTTTGACATGGTAAAGGCCGCCACCATAGGCCCAGTCGGGGTGGTCAAAGAAGTCAAACACTGGTAATTGGGCTGGATCGGCCAGAGTCTGATCACCCGGCCAGACCCAGACAAAACCATAGCGCTCGATGACGGCATAGGACTTGACTGCCGGAAAACCGCGCACTCGCTGCAAAGGCATCTCTACAGCTTTTCCATCGGTGCCCATCATCAAGCCGTGGTAGCCGCATTGCAGCTTGCCCTGGCACACCTTGCCCAGCGAGAGCGGCGCACCCCGGTGCGGACAAAAATCTTCTACCGCCGCAACCTGGCCATCGGGGCCACGGAAAAAGGCCATTTTTTCCATGCATATGGTTCGGCCCAGCGGGCGGTCGCCCAGGTCGGCCAGCTCTTGAAGTGTGCAGGCCACATACCAGGTGTTTTTGATGAACATTTGCAGCTCCTTGGGGGTCAATGGTGCGCTACACCCAAAAGGCGATCCAGCAACTCGGGTTGCTGTCGCAGGGTGAGGGCGTCGCTGGTGTGCACGACGGTGCCATGGTCTAGCACCACCGCTCGTTGGCTGATGGCCAAAATGGCTTGAGGGTGCTGTTCGACGATGATGACCGACATACCCTCGTTTTGGGTGATGCGCGCGACTGCGCCCAGCAGTTCTTCGACGATGATCGGGGCCAGGCCTTCCAGGGGCTCATCGAGCAGAAGCAATTTGGGGTTCAGCACCAGCGCCCGGGCCATGGCCAACATTTGTTGCTCTCCCCCCGAGAGTTGTGTGCCCAGATTGCCCTTGCGCTCGGCCAGTCGTGGGAACAACTGGTAGGCCCGATCAGGGGTCCACGGGCCGGGTCGGGCGACGGCGGTCATGTTCTCATGCACCGTCAGCGATTTGAATATATTTCTCTCTTGGGGCACCCACCCGATGCCTGCCGCCGCACGCGCTTGCGAAGGCAGGCGATGTAATTCGACCCCATCGAGCGCAATGCGACCGGCATGTTGGCGCGTCGCGCCGACCAGTGTATCGATGAGCGTGGTCTTGCCCACCCCGTTTCTGCCCAGCAAGGCCAAGGTTTGGCCCCGGCCTAGGCTCAAATGGATGTCATTCAGCACCACGGCGTCGCCATAGCCTGCTGAAAGACCAGAAATTTGCAGCAAATCGCTCATGCGATGCTCTCCCCCCGGCCCAGATACACGGCTTTGACCCGAGGGTCGGCCGACACTTCGGTCGGTGTGCCTTCCATCAGGACGGCCCCGTTGACCAGCACCGTGATGCGCTGGGCAAAATCAAATACCAGGTCCATGTCGTGCTCAATCAGAAGCACAGATACATTGGTGGGCAAAGTCGAGAGCGTCTGCAACAACTCATCGCGCTCACCCCCGGGCACACCTGCCATGGGCTCGTCGAGCAGCAATACCTTGGGCTCGCACGCCAGCGCGATGGCCATTTCCAGCAGTCGCCGTTTGCCGTAAGGCAGTTGCGCGGTATTTTGGTGCATCACGCTTTCCAACCGGAAAAGGGCGAGCAATTCTGCACAACGATGGACCACTGCGGCATCACATCCCAGTCGCGGCCACCAGCGTTGTCCCAGGCCGCGGCGTTGTGACACCACCATCGCCAAGGTTTGAGATGGCGACATGCTGGCAAACAACTGGTTGATTTGAAAGGTGCGCACCAGGCCCTGCGCGACACGCCGATGCGCGGACAAGTGGCTGATGTCCTGGCCCAGCAGTTCAATGCGTCCCTCGGAAGGGGGTAGCACCCCGGTCAGCAGATTGATCAGAGTGGTTTTGCCTGCGCCATTGGGGCCAATCAGGGCATGCCGGGCCCCCTCGGGCATAGACAGGTTGACATGGTCGGTCGCGACGATGCCATCAAAGCGCTTGACCAGTCCTGTGGCGAGCAATACGGGTTGACTCATGTCTATCTCCCGCGGCGTGGCCACAGCCGTGTCAGCGATAACCGTTCACGCCCCAGCAACATCAGCAAGACAAGGAACAGACCCATCCAGAACGTCCAGTATTGGGGCGTGATGCTGGAGATCATGTCATGCAAAAGCTTGAACACCACAGCCCCGATAAGGCCCCCATAAAGCCAACCTGCTCCGCCGATCACCAGCATCAGTACCGCATCGGCCGAACGCTCTAGCGAGAATACATCCAGCGAGGCAAACCCGGTCGTCTGCGCCAACAAAGCCCCCGCTGCACCCGCCAACCCGGCCGCCAGTGTGTAGGCGGCACTCAGCCGGGCGGGTGCTGAGATGCCGACGGATGTCGCACGCAGGGGGTTGTCGCGCACCGCCATCAGTGTGGCCCCCCAAGGGGATTGCACACAACGGCGCGCCAGCGCAAACAAAATCAATAACACCGATAACGAATACCAGGCCGCCGTTTTCCCGTAAAGGTCAAACTCAAAATGGCCCAGCAGGGGCCCCATGATCACGCCCTGCAAGCCGTCAGAACCACCCGTCAGCCCGTCGATTTTGTTGGCCAACTCGAGCAGCACCAGGGCCACCCCCAAGGTGACCATCAAGCGGGTCAGGTCAGACCCTCGCCAAATAGTGGTCGAGCAGACTGCACCCAACAAGGCCGCGGCCAGCATGCCCACCAGCAGCCCCCACAACGGGTCTGGATGGATGTGCTTGGCAAACAGCGCAGCGGCATAAGACCCAAAACCCAAAAAAGCCGCATGGCCCAGCGTCACAATGCCTGCGTAGCCCAGCACCAAGTCAAGAGAGAGCGCAAAGAGCGCGGCAATCGCCATTTCATTGATGATCAGTGCATGTCCGGGCCAGAGGGCAGGCGCGGCAAAAGCGCACAACCATAGTGTGGCTTCAGGCCAACGCCAACGGCCTTGAGCCAGGTCTGGGGCGTTTGTGGGGCTGAGGGTCATTGACGACCCCCTTGCCGCACAAACAGGCCATGAGGGCGCCAGATCAGCAACGCAATCATCAGGGTGTAGACCATAAAGCCCCCCAACTTGGGCGCGTGGTACTTGCCCATGACGTCGGCCACACCCAGCAGCAAGGCCGCCAAAAGGGGGCCGGTGACCGAAGATGTGCCGCCTACAGCCACCACGATCAGAAAATAGACCATGAATTTCAGGGGAAATGTGGGGTCCATGCCCAGCACCTCGGCGGATAGAGCCCCGCCCAGCCCCGCCAGGCCAGAGCCGATCGAAAAAGTCAGAGCAAACACCCGGTTGACCGGTATGCCCAGGCCTTGCGCCACCCTGGCGTCATCGACGCTTGCTCGCAATTGACTGCCAAAGCGGGTTTTGGCCAATACAACTTGCAACGCGACGGTCAGGGCCGCGCAGACCGCGATGATGAAAAGACGGTAATGCCCCATGCCCAAAGCCCCGTCCCACAGCTCTGTGCGGCCACGCAACCAGTCGGGCAATTGCATGATCTGTTGCTGCGAGCCCATGAAATAGTCGACGGTAGCCACCGACATGAATGACAGGCCGATAGAGAACAGCACTTGGTCCAGATGCGGTTTGCCGTACATGGGGCGGTACAGGGTCCGCTCAAGCACCGCCCCCAACAAGGCGGTGGCGATAAAGGCCAAAGGCAGGCACCACAAAAAAGGCAGATCAAGGCGCTGCATCCAGATCAGTGTCAAATAGCCGCCGGCCATGGCAAACGCCCCATGGGCCAGATTGATGAAATTCATCAATCCCATGGTGACCGACAGGCCAACCGCCAAAATGAACAGCAACATGCCATATGCGATGCCGTCAAAAAGCAAGGTCAGCATGTCGGCTCAGGATATGGGTGTGGCCAGCCAATCGCGCATCTGGCGCAGCACGACATCAGGTTGCTCTTGCATGGCCATATGGCCACAGCCAGGCAGGCTGGCCACTCCTGGGCGTGCCGGAATTTCATCGGCCATGGCCTGATGTTGTGAAGGGGGCGCGGCGCTATCGAGCTCGCCGCACAGTAACAGCGTCGGACAACGCAGCTGGCGCAACACATCGGTTGCATCAGGACGCTGAATCAGGGCGCGCAGTTGGCGCTCAAGCACATCTGCGCTTTTGCGCTCAAGCATGTCCAAGATCGACTCAATCAGAGGGCTGTCTTGCAGCCGGTCGGGTGCCACCATGTCCTGTACCCACTCGGCTGCCATGGCCCGTACTCCGTGAGATCGAGCCAAGGCCAGCAGCCCCATGCGCTTGGCGATTTCGGCTTGACCAGCAGAGCCAGCGGGCAGGGGAAGGTGACCGGTATCGAACAAACCCAGATGCGTGACACGCTCGGGGGAAATGCGCATGAGCTCGAGCGCAACTCGTCCCCCCATCGAGTGACCCGCCAGGGCAAAACGCTCGGGCGCCTGGTCCAACACTTGGCGCGCCATCTGGCTCAGGCTGTCGGCCATGCCGTGATCGGCCACTTTGCAATGGGCGATCTCAGTCAAACCCGGCAGCAAGGGTTGCCAAGCCGTGATGTCACACATCAAGCCGGGCAGCAGGATCAGCGTGGGCTTCACTTGGCTTTGCCCGGGTCTTTGACATCCTTGATGGTCGCAAACTCTTGGTTATAGAGCTGGCCGTTGACCTTTTCAACCTTGCGGATGTAGATGTTGTGCACCACATCACGGGTCTGGGCGTCAATGAACATGGGGCCGCGCGGGCTCTCAAAAATCTGGCCCTTCATGGCGTCGAGCAGGGCCTGGCCGCCAGCGCCCTTGGTGGCCTTGGCCGCTTCCATGATCACCCGCATGCCGTCATAGCCACCTACGGCCATGAAGTTGGGGCGCATGCCATTGTTGGCTTTGGCAAAGGCCTCGACAAATTTTTTGTTCAGCGCCGAATTGTGCGAGGCCGAATAGTGGTGCGAGGTCACGACGCCCAAGGCCACATCGCCCATGCCGTTCAAAATGTCGTCGTCGGTGATGTCGCCGGTGCCAATCAGGCGGATGCCCGATTTGTCCAATCCGCGTTCGGCAAACTGTTTCATCAGCGCCGCGCCGATGCCCGAGGGCACAAAGACATAGACCGCATCTGGCTTGAGGTCACGCACCTTCTGCAGGAAAGGGGCAAAGTCGGGGTTGCGCATGGGCACGCGCAGCGACTCGGTCACCTGACCGCCGTTGAGCGTGAGTCGCTCTTTGAAAAACTTTTCAGCGTCGATGCCCGGGCCATAATCGGCCACCAGGGTCACTGCTTTTTTGATGCCATTGGCTGCTGCCCAGTCGCCCATGGCCACGGCCGCTTGCGGCAGGGTAAAGCTGGTGCGCACGATAAACGGCGAGGCCTCCGTGATGCTGGACGTTGCAGCCGCCATCACCACCAGCGGGGTTTTCGATTGGGTGGCGACGGGCGCGGTGGCCAGCGCCAGCGGAGTCAAGCCGAAACCGGCCAGCACACTGACCTTGTCGTTGACCACCAGTTCTTGAGCGATGCGCTTGGTGACATCGGGGGCGCCGGTGTCGTCCTTAAAAATCAATTCCACTTTTTTGCCGGCCACCATGTTGCCGTTTTGCGCCACGTATAGTTTGGCGGCGGCTTCGATCTGCTTGCCGGTGGAGGCAAACGGCCCCGTCATCGGCAAAATCAACCCGATCTTGAAGCTGTCTTGGGCGAGGGCGGTGGTGGCCCATGAAAAACTGGCGCACAGGGCAGCCATCACAAGGCGGCGTTTTTGCAGCATGACTCTCTCCGTTGGGTGGGGCTGAAATTCTACAACCGCCCTTATACTGATCAAGTGAACCAACCAGTACATTCTGCCGCCAAACCCAGGCGCACCCGCCGCAACGACCCGGTCCGCACCATGGCCGAGATCTTGCAAGTGGCCACGGCAGAATTTGCAGATAAAGGGTTGGCCGGTGCCCGTATCGACGCCATTGCCGACGCCACCCGCACCAGCAAACGGATGATCTATTACTACTACGGCTCGAAAGAGGGGCTGTACCTGGCCGTGCTGGAAGAGGCCTACCGCCGCACCCGTGAGATCGAATCGACCCTGCACCTGAGCGACCTGGCACCCCGCCAGGCGATGGAAAAGCTGGTGGCGTTCACTTACGACCGGCACCGTGAAAACGAAGACTTCATCCGCCTGGTGATGTCGGAAAACATCTTGCGTGGCGAATACATCAGGCAGAGCAAAGACATCAAAAAACTCAACCTGCCCGTGATCGACGCCATCGGCGAACTGTACGGGCGCGGGGTGCAGGAGGGGTTCTTCAGGCCCGGTCTGGACCCGGTTGAAATCCACGGCCTGATCTCGGCGCTGGCGTTCTTCAATGTGTCCAACCGGCACACATTCGGTGCCATTTTTCAGAAAAAAGCCGGCCAGGGGCTGGCCCACACCATCGGCCAGGCCCAGGCGGTCGAGATGGTGTTGCGCTACGTATTGCGCCAGCCCTGACCCCCCAACTCAGGGTAAGCCCTTGAAATTGGGGTCTGACCCCAATTTCTCGGGTTTTCCCTAATCGCCACAAAACTAACCAGTTAGTACATTTTGGATTCCATCACCAAACCGACCATCATGCGCTCAAACTTGCTAAACCCCATGGGCCGCGTCATCGACGCCTTGCTGGCCGCCGCATTGGCGGTCATGGTGGTTCTGGTCTTTGGCAATGTCGTGCTGCGTTACGGCTTTAATTCGGGCATCACCACTTCGGAAGAGTTGTCACGCTGGCTCTTTGTCTGGCTGACCTTTTTGGGCGCCATCGTCGCCATGAAAGACGGGGCGCATCTGGGCTCTGACGCGCTGGTCTCGCGTTTGCCCCGTCGTGGCAAGCAGGCGCTGTTCGTGGTGGCGCAGTTGCTCATGCTCTTTGTCTGCGGGCTGTTGTTTCGTGGCGCATACGATTTGGTGCGCATCAATTGGGACGCCACCAGCGCGGTGATGCAGGTCTCGATGGCCTGGTTTTATGCGCCGGGTCTGGTGCTGGCCGTGCTGGGGGCCTGCGTGTTGCTCGACAACCTGTGGCGGTTGTTTCGGGGTCAGCTGAGCGAGTCCGATCTGATCGGTGTGCGCGAATCAGAGGAAGAGCCGGTCGATGTGCCTGCGCCGGTGAAATGAGCAGGAGCCAAACATGACCTTGATGGTGTTTCTGGGCTCTCTGCTGGTGGCGATGGCGCTGGGCGTTCCTATCGCGTTTTCGCTCTTGCTCTCGGGTGCGGCGCTCATGTGGCACATGGACCTGTTTGATGGCCAGATCCTGGCCCAAAACGTGATCGAGGGGGCCAACAGCTTTCCCCTGCTGGCGGTGCCTTTTTTCATGCTGGCCGGTGAGGTCATGAACACCGGCGGCTTGTCCAAGCGCATCGTCAACTTTGCTTTGGCCTTGGTGGGGCACATTCGGGGTGGCCTGGGCTATGTCACCATCGTGGCGGCTTGTCTGTTGTCGGCCCTGTCGGGCTCGGCGGTGGCCGATGCCGCAGCTCTCACCGCCCTTCTTTTGCCCATGATGATCAAGGCGGGCCATGACCGCAGAACCAGCGCAGGTCTGATTGCAGCCTGTGGGGTGATTGGTCCCATCATCCCACCTTCGATCGGATTTGTGATTTTTGGCGTTGCGGCCAATGTGTCGATTTCCAAATTATTTTTGGCTGGTATTTTTCCGGGCTTGATTTTGGGGGCCAGCCTGTGGCTCATGTGGTGGTGGTTGTCGCGCAAAGAGCAATTGCAGCCCCCGCCGCGTCAAAGCGCTTCTGAGGTGTTCAAGGCGATGACTGATGCGGGATGGGCGTTGTTGCTGCCCGTCATCATATTGGTTGGGTTGCGCTTGGGGGTTTTCACGCCAACCGAAGCGGCCGTGGTGGCCGCTGTGTATGCCCTGTTTGTGGCGATGGTGATTTACCGAGAGTTGTCCTTTTCTCAGCTTTATGGGGTGTTGCGTGCGTCGGCACGCACCAGTGCGATCATCATGTTTTTGGTGGCGGCGGCCATGGTTTCAGCATGGATGATCACGGTGGCCCAGTTGCCTGACCAAGTGGTGTCGTTGTTGCAACCCTTTTTGGACAACCCCAAAGTTTTGATGGCCTTGATCATGGTGCTGGTCATGCTGGTCGGCACCGCCATGGACATGACGCCGACCATTCTGATCCTAACCCCGGTGCTCATGCCGCTGGTCAAGGCGGCTGGTATTGACCCCGTTTATTTTGGCGTGCTGTTCATCATCAACAATTCCATCGGATTGGTGACCCCTCCCGTGGGTACCGTTCTCAATGTGGTGGCGGGTGTAGGCCGACTGCGCATGGATGACGTCACGCGCGGCGTGATGCCCTTTATGTTGATTCAGTTTGTCGCCATGTTCCTCATGGTGCTGTTCCCTGAGCTGGTGATGGTGCCTGCACGCTGGTTTTATTGACCTTTTTTTAACCGGAGACCCTGACATGAAACGCTTCTTTTTGAAATCATTGATCTTGTCGCTTGCCGTGGTTGGCATGGGCTTGGCCCAGGCCCAGGAAAAGACCATCAAATTTGCCACCCAAAATCCCAAGGGCCATCCCATCGTGATGGGGCTGGAAAAATTCAAAGAGCTGGTCGAAGCCCGCTCGGGTGGCAAGATCAAAGTCAACCTGTTCCCGGGAGGCGCTCTGGGCAGCGATCAGGCCAATGTGGCAGCTTTGCAAGGGGGCACGCTGGAGATGGTGTCGATGAACTCGGGCATTTTGGCCAATCAGGTCAAAGAATTTGCTATTTTCGATTTCCCCTTCATGTTTGGCGGCGAAACCGAGGCCGATGCCGTGCTGGATGGTGCATTCGGCAAAAAGATGCATGCCATGCTCAACGACAAAGGCTTGGTCGGTTTGGCCTATTTTGAGCTTGGCTTTCGTCAGATCACCAACAGCAAACGGGCGATCACCAAGGTCGAAGACATCGAAGGGCTCAAGTTGCGCGTGATCCCTAACCCGATCAATGTCGACTGGGTCAAGGCACTGGGCGCCAACCCGACGCCCTTGCCCTTCCCAGAGGTTTACTCAGCCCTGGAGCAAAAAGCCATTGATGGCCAGGAAAACCCGGAAACCGTGATTGCGGCAAACAAGTTCTACGAGGTGCAAAAGCACATCGTCATCAGCAACCACCAGTACAACCCGCAGTCGGTATTGATCAGTAAAAAATTCTGGGACGGCTTGAACGCTGAGCAGCAAAAGCTGATCACGCAGGCTGCCTTGGATGCGGCCAAATACCAGCGTGCTCAGGCCCGTGGCGCGGTGTCCAGCGCTTTGGACACGCTGAAGAAAAATGGCATGCAGGTATCCACCTTCAGCCCTGTCGAGTTGTCCAAATTGCGTGACAAACTGCGTCCTGTGACCGCCAAATATGGTGTGACCGTGGGTCAGGATTTGGTCAAAGAATTACAGGCCGATCTGGACAAAGCCCGCAGCAGCGGCAAAAAGAAATGACTGGGTGGCCTTGGGAGGGCTGAACATGATAGACGGCCATACCGAGCTGATCGCGCACATCGGCTACCCGACCCATACCTTCAAGTCGCCGCAAATTTACAACCCGTATTTTGCGGCGGCAGGTATCCCTGCGGTGGTCGTGCCCATGGCTTGCCAAGCGCGTCATTTCGACGCCTTTTTGCCGGCGGTGTTTGGCCTGGACAATGTGCGCGGGGCACTGATCACGATGCCACACAAGGTCAGCGTGGTTGATTTACTCGACGAAGTCACCCCCACAGTGCGCATGGCCGGGTCATGCAATGCCGTCAAAAAAACCACCGATGGGCGGTTGGTGGGCGACATGTTCGATGGCCTGGGCTTTGTGCGCGGCTTGCACCGCAAGGGGTTTGATTTTCGTGGTCGTCGTGCCTTGGTGATCGGGACAGGTGGCGTCGGCAGCGCCATCGCCGCATCGCTGGCCCAAACCGGTTTGTCCGCCATCGATGTGTTTGACCTCCAGCCGGCCTCGGCACGGGCCCTGGCCGCGCGCTTGAGCGAGCACGTGCCCGAATTGCGCGTGCGCACCGGGCATAACGACCCGGAGGGCCAGGACCTGGTGGTCAACGCCACCCCGCTGGGCATGGACCCGGGGGACCCTCACCCCACCGATTTGCAACGCCTGCACCCCCACACCTGGGTGGCCGAGGTGGTCATGAGCGCCACGCCCACGCCGCTGGTGCGGCGTGCGCTGCAATTGGGTTGCCCGTTGCAAATGGGCACCGACATGCTGTTTGAGCAAATTCCTGCTTACCTTGAATTTTTTGGCTTGCCCACCACCACGCCCGAACACCTGCGTGCGTTGGCCCAACTTCAATCCATGGAACGGAGCATGGCATGAACCACCCGAACCGCGAAGACATCCCCAATGGCCCCAACCGGCTTGGCCTGTCCGGCATCGAGTTCATCGAGTACGTCACACAGCGCCCCCAGGCCTTGGGTCGTGTGCTTGAAGACATGGGCTTCCAGCCTGTGGCCCGGCACCGCTCGCGCGAGGTGGTGCTGTACCGCCAAGGTGGCATGAACGTGGTGGTCAATGCCAACCCCGACGACACCCGCAGCGCCGGTGAGCAGCCCGTGCTCTCGGCGGTGGCGTTTCGAGTCGCCGACGCGCGGCAGGCGCATGAGCGCTGCCTGCAATTGGGGGCCTGGGGCGTTGAGCGCCATGTGCAGGCCATGGAGCTGCACATACCTGCCATCCATGGCCCCGGTCGCAGCCGCTTTTACTTTGTCGACCGCTGGCAAGAGTTCTCCATTTTTGACATCGACTTCAAGCCCATTCCGGGTGCCGACCCCCATCCCGCGGCCTTGGCGGGCATGGACATCTTTGGCGTCGTTCAATACGTGGGCCTGGGGCGCAGCGCCGAGTGGATGGCTTACTTCGAGCACATGTTTGACTTTGTGCCCATGGCCGACAGCGAGCGCTTTGGCATCATGCCCAAAGGCCACCTCATGCGCAGCCCGGGCGGCCACTTTCTGTGGCAACTGGTCGAGCCCGACCCGGGCTTAGAGCCCGACTGGGGCGACGCCCAAACCGAGTGCTTGCAGCGCATCGGCCTGGGGGTGAGCGATGTGGCCCAAGCCGTGGCCGCACTCAAGGCGCGCGGGGTCGAGTTTGTCGAGTCCGAGCGTTTGCACCCCGAGGACCGCGGCGCCCTGACCCGCAACCAATTGGGATCGGTGGCGTTCGAGCTGGTCCATCGCAGCGCCAGGGGCTTTGCATGAACACCATCAGCGGCTTTGGCATGGACACCATCACCCTGGGCGGCACCCTGCCGGCCAAACTTCGCGCCATGCGCGAGGCGGGTTTTGAGCAGGTCATGCTCTTGGCCCGCGATTTGGTGGGTCACCCCGACGGTACCGGGGCCGCCCTGCAGGTGGTGCGCGACAGCGGCTTGCGCCCCACGGGGTTTCAGGTCTTGCGCGATTTCGAGGGGCTCTCGGGCCACCTGCACGACTACAAAGTCGATGTCGCCAAAGCCATGCTGCAAATGTGCGCCGCCACCGGCGCCAAAACCCTGCTGGCTTGCTCATCGTCGCTCAAACACGCCAGCCTGGACACCGAACACATCGTCGCTGACTTGCGCAAACTGGCCATGTTGGCTTTGCCGCTGGGCATCCGCGTCGCCTACGAGGCCCTGTCCTGGGGGCGTCAGGTGAACGAAACCGAAGTCGCTTATGACCTGATCTGCCGCGCCGATTGCCCCAACCTGGGCCTGGGGCTGGATTCGTTTCACTTGCTGGCGGCGGGCACGCCGATGTCGATCATAGACGATCTCGACCCCGAGCGGATTTTTCTGGTGCAGTTGTCAGACTTTATGTGGCAGGAAACCCCCACCTTTGAAGAGCGCATGAACACCGCCCGCACCTACCGCGTGTTTCCGGGCGAGGGGGTGCACACCGATCAACTGGCCGACATGGTGGTGCGGCTGGATCGTCTGGGCTATGCGGGCGATTACAGTTTTGAGGTGTTCAACGACGACTATCAACAACTGCCGCTGGACGTGGTGGCGCAGCGTGCGCGCCGCAGCGCTTGGTGGTTGGGGCAAGAGGTGCTGCAACGGCCCGTGCCGCTGCCCGATTGGACCCGCAGGTAGACCTCCAGAGGCTTCCCCCATGCCTGGGGTTGAAAGGGCGGGGCGGACCAACCCTGTGGTCGGTCAAATCGGCGTGATTTTGCGGATGCGGTGGTACCCATGGCGGCGCGGGTGGATCGAGGCATTCGTAAAATAGACCCATGAGCAAAGCCTTCACTCGCGAGACCGACGGCGACGAAGACGACGAATCGCCCGCCCCGCTGCCTGCGGGCAGCAAAAACTACATCACCCCCGCAGGCTATGCCCGTTTGCGCGCCGAACTCATGACTTTGATCGATGATGAGCGGCCCAAGGTGGTTGAGGTGGTGCATTGGGCCGCCAGCAACGGCGACCGATCGGAAAATGGCGACTATCTGTATGGCAAGAAGCGTTTGCGTGAAATAGACCGGCGCATCCGTTTTTTGACCAAGCGATTAGAAATGGCAGAAGTTGCCGACCCCAGCCTGCACCACGGCAATGACCAGGTGTTTTTTGGCGCCACCGTCACTTATGCTGAGCCAAGCGGGCAAGAGCGCACCGTCACCATCATGGGCATAGACGAGGCCGATAGCTTGCAGGGTCAAGTCAGCTGGGTGTCGCCCATCGCCCGGGCCTTGCTCAAGTCGCGCGAGGGTGATGCGGTGATGCTCCAGACTCCTCAAGGCGCGCAAGAAATAGAGGTGATTCAGGTCAGTTATCCGGCCCCTGAAGCCGAAAATAGCTGATCAATCGTTGTGGCCAAAGTGTGCCAAGCGCTTGGCCTGGCTGACTGGCGGGCATCGACGCAGACTGCGCAGCACTGATTCGAGGTGTTGCAGGTCACGCACCGCCACCACGAACTGCAGATCGATGGTTTCGGCGGTACCGATGCCGCTGCCCGTGTGGGCTTGGGTGATGTCGCCCTCGGCCTTGGCGATGGCACTGGCGACTTGTGCCAGCAGGCCCTTGCCGTTGACCGCTGTGACGGAAATGGGGGCTTCAAAGGGGCGGGCGGGCTCGTCAGACCATTCGACGGCGATGAAACGCTCGCTGTCCTTGTGCTTGAGCTTTTGTGCCACTGAGCAATCGGTGGTATGCACCACCAAGCCTTCGCCCCGGCCTAAATAACCCAAAATAGGGTCGCCGGGCAAAGGGTGGCAGCAAGGGGCGTACTGCACCGAGGCGTTTTCGCTGCCGTCGACCAAGACCGAGCCTTGCGACAATGACTCATGAGCCGTGAACCGCTCTCGACTGAGCAGCAATGGGTCAGGCTTTTCACCCACCTCGGCCAGCAGGGCCACCAAGCGTTTGGCGACGATGGGGGCCACACGCCGTCCCAGGCCGATGTCGATGAGCAACTCGGACATGGTGCGGTTGCCTGTAAAGCGCAGTAAGCGATCCCACAGTACTTGGTGGCTGCCCTGGCTCGCTGGCAAGCGGTCGAAGCCCTCGGCCCGCAAGGCTTGTGCCAGCAGCTTCGAGCCCAGTTGCTCTGACTCGCTGTGTGCCAGTGATTTCAGGTAATGGCGGATGCGAGAGCGGGCCCTGCCGGTGCGCACAAAACCCAGCCAAGCCGGGTTGGGGGCCGACACGGTTGAGGTGATGACTTCGACCACATCGCCGTTGCGTAACTCGGTGCGCAGGGGAACCTGTTCGCCGTTGATTTTGGCTGCCATGGCGCGATCGCCGATATTGCTGTGTACGGCATAAGCAAAATCGACCACGGTGGCACCGCGCGGCAGCGCCAGAATCCGGCTTTTGGGGGTGAATACATAGACCGCGTCGGGGAACAGGTCGACCTTGACATGGTCCCAGAACTCAACCGCATCGCGCGTTTCGTTTTGGATGTCGAGCAAAGATTGCAACCACTGGGAACCCAGCTGATTGGCCTGTTCCCCATGCGGGTCTTTGGCCTTGTAAAGCCAGTGGGCCGCAACACCTGATTCGGCCACCACATGCATGGATTCTGTGCGCATCTGAAACTCGATATTGATGCCAGAAGGCCCGACCAAGGTGGTGTGCAACGACTGATAGCCATTGAGTTTGGCAATGGCGATGTGGTCTTTGAAGCGACCCGGCACCGGCTTATAGATCTGGTGCAAGACACCCAACGCGGTGTAACAATCTAGCAATTGGGGCAAGATCAGTCGCATGCCGTAGATGTCGGTGACCTGGGCGAAACTCAGGTGTTTTTGCGCCATCTTGCGGTAGATGGAATAGAGGGTTTTTTCGCGCCCGTGGATGCGCACCTTGAGCCCGGCACTGGCGAAGGCCTGCTCAACCTCTTGCTGAACTTTATGCAATATGTCACGTCGCCTGCTGCGAGATCGGGTCACCGCTTTTTTCAGCACGGTATAGCGCCATGGCATCAGGTGCCGGAAGGAGAGGTCTTGCAATTCCCGATAGGTTTCATTCAGGCCCAGACGGTTGGCGATGGGGGCATAAATCTCCAGTGTTTCAGAAGATATGCGGGCCCATTTGGCGCGCGGCATATCGCCCATGGTGCGCATATTGTGGGTGCGGTCTGCCAGTTTGATCAGGATGACCCGCACATCGCGCGCCATGGCGAGCAGCATTTTGCGAAACGACTCGGCCTGGCCTTCTTCCCGGGTGTTGAATTGAAGTTTGTCGAGTTTTGTCAGCCCATCGACCAACTCGGCCACCGGGGTGCCGAAATGCTGGACCAGGTCGGCTTTGGTGATGCCGCAATCCTCCATGGCATCGTGCAAGAGAGAGGCGCATAGGGCCTGGGCGTCCAGTCGCCACTCCGCGCACTGGGTGGTGACCGCGATGGGATGGGTGATGTAGGGCTCGCCGCTGCTTCGTTTTTGGCCCAAATGGGCTGCGTCGGCATACAGATAAGCGTGACGAACCTGCTCTATGCCTTCGGGGCCCAAATAATCGAGTTTGGTCAGAAGGTGCGCAAAACTGTCTGCCGCGGCTTTGACCGCCGCAGGGCTGGCGGGTGAGAGGATCGGTTTGACAACGGCGCTCATGGCCGTACTTTAACGCCTCAACCGGGTACTTTGCGCAACATCTCCAAGCCAATTTTGCCTTCGGCGATCTCGCGAAGGGCGGTAACACCGGGTTTGTTCTTGGATTCCACCTTGGCCGAATGCCCTTGGCTGAGCATGCGAGCCCGATAGGTGGCGCAAAGCACCAACTGGAATCGGTTGGGGATTTTTTCCAGACAATCTTCAACGGTGATGCGTGCCATGGGGTGACTCCGGGCTATGGGGTGATGTGCAGGGCTTCAAAAACTTCGGCCCGGGCGCGGCTTTGGGCCGAATATTTAAGGCGTTGGGAATGAACCACGGCTTTGAGGTCAAACAACGCCCGCTCAAAAAGTTCATTGATTATAACGAAATCAAAATGTTTCGCCTGCGCCATCTCCTCAGACGCGTTTTTGAGCCGCAATTCGATGATATGGGGGGCGTCTTCGCCCCGCCGCTCCAGTCGCGAGCGCAGCTCGTCCCAGCTGGGGGGCAAGATGAAGATCAGCACCGCATTGGAGAACAATTTCCTGATTTGCAGGGCACCCTGCCAGTCGATTTCAAGCACCACGTCGCTGCCCAGGGCGATGCGCTCTTCAATGGCTTTGCGCGAGGTGCCATATCTCCTGCCGTGCACATGGGCCCACTCGACAAACGACCCCGTCTGCACCATGGCGTCAAACTCTTCATCTGACACAAAGTAATACTCTCGTCCGTGTTTTTCCTGACCACGAGGCCCCCGGGTGGTGTGGGACACCGACGGTTGCACGCGTGAATCGAGCTCCATCAGGGCTTTGACCAGGCTCGATTTACCGGCGCCGCTGGGGGCGGCGACCACAAACAGGTTGCCAGGGTATGCGTCCATCGTTATTCCAGGTTTTGCACCTGCTCCCTCATTTGCTCAATCAACACTTTCATGTCGACTGAAATTCGCGTCATTTCCAGAACCGCCGACTTGGAACCCAGGGTATTGGCTTCCCGATGCAGTTCCTGAATTAAAAAATCGAGCCGCTTTCCCACGCCTTCGGGCGGCGGCGTTTGCAACAAACGCTCGATTTCTTGCAAGTGTGACTGCAATCGGGTGAGTTCTTCGGCCACATCGATGCGGATGGCAAAAGCCGTCGCTTCGGCCAGCGCCCGATCTTGGGCCGCCTGGGCGAGAACGGCTCCTTCACCCATCTTCATGGCCTCTTGCCAGCGTTCCAAAAATTTAAGTCGCTGTTGCTCCACCAACTGAGGCACCAGCGGGGCGGCAGTCTGCGCCAGACGGGCCAGCTCGCGGGTGCGTTCCAGCACCGCCAAGCTCAGTTTTTCGCCTTCGCGCTGGCGCGCCTCATTGAGCTGCTTGAGCACTTTTTGGGTCAGTTGGGCCAGGGCTTTGGAGGGGAGTTCAGGGGCATCCCCAGGCCCATCGGCCAAGCGCAATACTTCGGCCACACTCAGGGCTTGGGCCTGCGGCAACCAAGCCAAGACCTGATCTTGGACACGGCTGAGTTGCTGCAACAGGTCAGGGCCAGGCTGAGCCGGGCCGCTCTGGCCAGTGCGCTCGACGCTCAGTCGCACCTCCACTTTGCCTCGGCGCACCTGTTGCGACACCCAATCGCGCAAGGCGGCTTCGTGATTGCGCCACTCATCGGGCATGCGCACGGTCAGATCCAGAAAACGGCTATTGACCGATCGGATGTCCAAGCCGATGCGCTGGCGCCGTCGTACATCGGCGTCGGTCGGGGGCCAGTCCAGTTGGGCACTGGCATAGCCGGTCATGCTGTGTAGGGCCATGGGTTTTGTCCAAAACCTGAATTATCCCCGACAATCTTGGTTTTCAGATGCGAAACACCCCATGAGCCAACCACTGCCTGAATCACGAGCCCAGCGCGCTCCTGACCAACTGCGACCCGTGCGCATCACCCGCCACTACACGCGTTATGCCGAGGGCTCGGTGCTGATCGAGTTCGGACACACCAAAGTTTTGTGCACCGCTTCGGTCGAAGAAAAAGTGCCGGGTCACAAAAGGGGCAGTGGCGAGGGTTGGGTGACCGCTGAATACGGCATGCTTCCCCGTGCCACCCACACCCGGGGCGACCGTGAGGCTGCCCGAGGCAAGCAAAGTGGGCGCACTCAAGAGATTCAGCGCCTGATCGGGCGTTCATTGCGGGCCATTTTTGACTTGAAAGCTTTAGGTGAGCGCACCATCCACATCGACTGCGATGTCATTCAGGCCGATGGGGGCACCCGAACCGCCAGCATCACCGGGGCTTATGTCGCGGCCAGTGATGCAGTCCAGTTTTTGATCCGTCAGGGCTTGCTGACCCAAAGCCCGATCACCCAGGCGGTGGCTGCCATCTCAGTCGGCATGTTGCAAGATCAGGCCTTATTGGACCTGGAATACACAGAAGATTCAGCTTGCGACACCGACATGAATGTGGTGATGACCTCGGCCGGACATTTTGTCGAGGTACAAGGAACCGCTGAAGGGGCCCCCTTCACACGTGAGCAGATGGGTCAATTGCTGGCCCTGGCGGAAAAAGGGATCCGTGAACTTCTTGCTTTGCAGCAAAAGGCCCTGGCGTCATGATGCGCGACCTGGTGCTGGCATCGAACAACGCGGGCAAGCTCAATGAGTTGCAGGCCATGATGGCTCCTTTGGGCTTGCAACTGCTTGCCCAGGGTCAATTGGGCATCCCCGAGGCGGATGAGCCGTTTCACACCTTCGTCGAAAACGCCTTGGCCAAAGCCCGACACGCCAGTGCCCTCAGCGGCTTGCCTGCGTTGGCCGACGACGCTGGACTTTGCGTCGATGCCTTTGGAGGCGAACCCGGGGTGCAGACTGCTTACTACGCGACCCGATTTGGATACCCCAAAGGGGATGACCACAATGTCACCGCGCTGCTGGAACAGATGGCCCATATTGAGCAGCGCCGTGCTGCGCTGGTCAGCACCCTGGTCGCCGTGCGCCACCCCAACGATCCCGAGCCCCTGATCGCCATTGGACGCGCCGTGGGGGAGATCACCCGTGCACGTTGTGGCCAAAACGGTTTTGGTTTTGACCCTGTCATGTACCTGCCCGAATTTGGGCAAACCTTTGCGGAAATGCCCACTGAGTTGAAAAATGCCCGCAGCCACCGAGGCCAAGCCGCCAGCCTGATGGTGCAGATGATTCGCGAACGATGGCTGAGTTGAATCTGGATATCCGTCATTGGATGCGACCCGGCACGCTGCAGTTGGGCAGCTTGCCCCCCTTGTCGGTTTATGTGCATCTGCCCTGGTGCCTGAAAAAATGCCCTTATTGCGATTTCAATTCGCATGAGTGGCGTGGCGACGATTTGGCCGACGCCGAAAATCGCTACATCAATGCCCTCATGGCCGATCTCGATGCCAGCTTGCCCTTGATTTGGGGCCGAAGCGTGCAAACGGTGTTCATCGGCGGTGGCACGCCCAGCCTGTTTTCACCCCAGGGCATTGAGCGACTGCTGGCCGAAATGCGGGCTCGCTTGCGACTGGTGGCCGATGCCGAAATCACCTTGGAGGCCAATCCAGGCACCTTTGAAAAAGACCGCTTCAAAGCCTTTCGGCAAGCGGGCGTGACGCGTTTGTCCATCGGGGTGCAAAGCTTTGATGACCGCTTTTTAAAGCCTCTGGGCCGGGTGCACGACGCCGAGCAAGCCTTGGCCGCAGTGAGCGAAGCGGCCCGCTGCTTTGAGACATTCAATATCGATCTGATGTATGCCTTGCCAGGGCAGAACATGCAAGATTTGGCCCGTGATTTGGAACAGGCCCTGTCTTTCTCGCCGCCCCACCTTTCGGTCTATCACCTCACCATCGAACCCAACACGGTATATGCCAAATTCCCTCCCCAAGGGCTGCCAGATGAAGACTTGGCGTACGAAATGCTAGACCTCATCACAGAGCGCACGGGGCAGGCAGGGTTGGGCAGATACGAGGTCTCGGCCTATGCCAGAGCAGGACACCGCTGCGAGCACAACTTGAACTACTGGCAGTTTGGCGACTATCTGGGATTGGGGGCCGGGGCACATGGCAAGCTCAGTTTTGCCCACCGCATCATGCGAACCGTGCGTTGGCGTGAACCCCAGCGCTACATGGAAGGTGCATTGGGGGGGCAAGCGTTGGCACAAGCCGACGAGGTGCGCCGCGCCGACTTGCCCTTTGAGTTCATGCTCAACGCCTTGCGCTTGCGCGATGGCTTTGACTTGTCCATGTACACCGAGCGCACCGGACTGCCGATCAGCAGCGTACAACAGGCATTGAAACAGGCCGAGCAAAAAGGCTTGGTGCAGATCATCGGCAAGCAGTTGCGCCCGACCGAACTCGGCTTTGACTTTTTAAGCGAACTGCAGGCGCTGTTTTTGGAGTATTCTTAGTGGGCTAGCCCTGCACGAAGATATTTCAAAAAACCAATAGGAGACAGTGATGAGCCCCTCTGAAAAAAGTGTGCGTCGTGACTTGGCAGCTTGCTACCGATTGGTGGCCATGTATGGCTGGGACGACCTGATATTTACCCATATCTCGGCGCGTGTTCCCGATGAGCCGGGGCATTTTTTGATCAACCCCTACGGGATGTTGTTTGAGGAAATCACTGCGTCAAGCCTGGTGAAAATTGATTTGCAGGGGCAAGTGGTCGGTGTCAGCAATTACCCTGTCAACCCCGCCGGGTTCACCATTCATTCGGCCATCCACGAAGTGCGGCATGACGCCGCATGCGTGATGCACCTACACACCCTTGATGGCACGGCGGTGTCGACCGCGACGCATGGCCTGTTGCCACTGAACCAGACGGCCCAGTTGGTGTGTGCGGCCCTGGCATACCATGATTACGAAGGCGTGGCGCTGGACCTCGCTGAACGGCCCCGCTTGCAACAAGACCTGGGCCAAAAAGACATGATGTTGTTGCGCAATCACGGGACCCTGACTCTGGGGCGCACTTGTGCCGAAGCGTTCATGAAAATGTATTTTCTGGAGCGTGCCTGCTCGATGCAGGTGCGCACCTTGTCTGGCGTTTCCGTGGCGCAGACCTACCCGACCGCCCCTGAGGTGATCGCCAAAAACGCTGCCTTGATGGAGGGCAGCGGCTCGGCCGATTTGGCCAACAAATTGGTGTGGCCGGCCCTGATTCGTAAGCTGCAGAGACACAGCCCCGACTTTGCCGATTAACCCTGCGCCTGTATCGAGGTGCGCCGGCGCATTAATATGCACTCATGTTTCTTCAAACCGTCATTCAGGCCACCATGCGGCGTTTGCGCCGCTCTCTGCCGCCGCCTCCTGCCCCGGGTGAGCGGCGTCAGGGGGCTGATCGCAGCGGTTTCATCATGGGTCTGATTCTGGTGTTCACTTTGTTGGCATTGGTTCTGTTGTCCAATTTGCCTGATCGTTGATATACACATTTACATATATTTACAATGGTGGCTTATTTGTTGAATTTTTTAAAAAAATAGTATTTATCCGATTGACACGGTCAGGTATTGGGTGCATCTTGCTCGGCAGGATTCATCTTACGGGGTCGTCCAGTGGTATCAGCAACTCCAGAGAGTTTGCCCGCCAGTGATGGCAAGCCGACGTTTTTCGATTGGCTGTTCATCCTCACGCTTGGCCTGGCTGTGCTGGGTGTGGTGTGGGTGGGGCATTTGGCCTACAACGAAGGGGTCAAGACAGAATTGACCAAACGCCATGGCGAGGTTTGGCTGGAGTGGCTGAAAAAAGCCAGCGGCAATCGCGCCGAGGCGGATTTCGAGCCCCAGGTCTGTGCCCGCACTCAGGGGCGAACATGGGGCCCTTGCCTGGCCTGGCTGACCTCGGTCGATGGCCCCATGTCCGGTCAAAGCAATGCATTCACTGGGGAGCCACTGAAACTGGCCCTGAAATGTGACATGTCAGACCGAGGCATGGTGGGGTTGCTGGTGCTTGAGCGACTGACACCCACACCCCCCGGGTCGGCCGTGCCAGTGGTGGTTGACCCCCTGGCCGAAGCCGACTCGATCAAAGACACCATGTCTGTGCGCGTGACGGTTTGCGACAAGGGGGCAGGCCCCATCAAGATCGGTGAAACCGAATTCTGAGCAGAGACATGACCCAGACCCCTGCCCCCAATCCTTCCGAGCCACCCACAGATACCAAGTGGTCTTTGCGAGCCTATGTGTATGGATGGCTGATCGACCCCCATCGGGAGGACAATCACCACCGTGATTTTGAGCGCTGGATAGGCATACTGATTGTGGCCAACCTGTTCGCGCTGATGTTTGAACATGTGCCAGCCATCTATGAGCCCAATGCGCGCCTGTTCCATTTGTTCGATGTGTTTTCGGTCATCGTGTTCACAGCCGAATACCTTTTGCGACTTTATGTGGCGCCTGAAGACCCGGACTATGCCAGCAAAGGGAACCCCTACGTCAACTATGTGCGCAGCCCTTTCGCGGTGATTGATTTTCTGGCCGTGGCGCCGTTTTACTTTCAGGCTTTCATCCCGATCGATCTGCGGGTGCTGCGGTTTTTGCGTTTGTTGCGTATTCTTAAATTATTCCGAGTGCTGGTGCCGGCCTGGCGCGAGTTTGTGCAACTCAATCAAGGGCGCACTTTTAGACAAAAGGTCCATGCCCTGGTGTTTCCCAGCGAGTATGGGGGTAATTTGCACCACCTGTTTGATGGTTTCATCGTGGTCTGGGTGGTGTTGTCGGTGGTGGCCGTGGTGCTGGAGTCGGTGCACAGCATCCACTATGTGCTGAACATCGAATTCATCGTGCTTGACGCGGTGGCGGTGTGTATCTTTTCCATTGAGTATTTGTTGCGTTTGTATGCATGTGTCGAAAATCCAGGCGTGAAAAATGCCTTGGCTGGCCGCTTCAAGCATGTCAAATCGATGGGGGCGATGATCGATTTCCTGGCGGTGCTGCCGTTTTTCCTCGAGGTGTTTTTGCACCACCTGATTGATTTGCGATTCTTGCGGGTGTTCCGCTTGATGCGCTTGTTCAAACTGACGCGATACACCGGTGCCACCAATACCTTGAGCGTGGTGATACAGCGTGAGTGGCCGATTTTGGGCGCATCGGCATTTGTCATGCTGTTGTTGGTCATTTTGACCGCCAGCCTGGGGTATTTGTTTGAACACGAAGCGCAGCCCGAGAAATTCGAAAACATCCCGCAGTCGATCTATTGGGCGGTGATCACGTTGGCTTCGGTGGGTTATGGCGATATTTCGCCCATTACGCCCGCAGGCCGCATCATGACCATCATTCTGGCTTTGCTGGGCATCGGTATTTTTGCGATCCCGGCCGCCTTGTTGTCATCGGCTTTCAGCGACCAGCTGCGCATTGAGCGGGAGACCCTCAAGAGTGAGCTCTTTCAGATGATGGCCGACGGGATGATCGACGAGGAAGAGCGTGCGACCATACAGCGAGAGGCCAAGCGCCTGCACATTCCCCTCGATGAGGTTGAACGCATGATTCAGCGTGCGCGACAAGAGCACGAGCTCAAAGAGGATGTGTCGGTCTTGCCTTTGCACAAAATTGCGGCCAATCCGGCGCATGCGATGGAGTTCTATCGCGAGACGCTGTCCAGATTGCGCCAATTGGGATTGATGACCCAAGCCGAAGAATTTGAATCCTTGGCACGGCAGGGTCGCCTCAGCGAAGAAGAATGGCAGATCTGGCAGTCGATCAACCGCCGCTAGGGAAGCCTGACCTGAGCGGTTGCGCTTAAACCATCACGGGCACTTCGGTGGCCGGCGGGGTGTTGCGGCTGCGGCCACAGCGCACCAGACCGTCGATCATGACCATCCCGATGCCGGGAATGTCGCCCAACTGAACGCTCTCCAGCAGCGTTTTTCCAGCGGTATGTTGGGCCCGATCCATGAACACAAAGTCTGCCGCACGCCCGACCTCGATCAGGCCGCCATTGAGGTGGCGGATGCGCGCGGTGTTGCCGGTGGCAAAGCAAAATACCAGCTCTGGAGGAATATTTCCTAAGCTGGAGAGCAAGGCCACCATGCGCAGCATGCCCAGCGGCTGTACCCCCGACCCGGCTGGGCCGTCGGTGCCCAAAATCACGCGGTGCGGGCATTTCAGTTCCAGCGCAGCACGCGCAGCCGCAATGGCCACCCGCTCGTTGCCGTTGTGCACAATTTCTATGGCCCGAGACGATTTTTCGCAAAGCTCGCACACATGCGACTCAGGCAATGCAGTGTGGCCCCCGTTGATGTGTCCGATCACATCGGCATCGGCTTCGAGCACCACGTCCTTGTCGATCAGGCCAGACCCGGGAATCGATGGCCCGCCGGTGTGAATGGTGCTCTGGATGCCGTGCTTGCGTGCCCAAGCCACCATCTCTTTGGCTTCATATCCTGCCTTGACCGAGCCCAGGCCGACCTCGCCCAGCAAAGTGACGCCGGCTGCGGCCAGCTCTTTGAAGTCATCTTCGGTCATGCCTTTTTCAATCACGGGTGCACCGGCAATCACCTTCACCCCGCCCGGCCTGAAGTTGGCAAATGCGCGTTGCGCCGTGATGGCCAGTGCTTTGAGCCCGACGATGTCTTTCGGTCGACCTGGCAGGTGCACCTCACCCGCTGAAATCATGCAGGTGACCCCGCCGTGCATGGTCGAGTCGATCCAGCCCAATTGATTCTGGCGCGGTGTCCAATCGCCAAACACCGGGTGCACATGGCTGTCGATCAAACCGGGTGCCACGCAGGTCTGGCGGGCGTCAATGATGGTTTTGGCCCCATCGAGATCGCAGTCTTTTTCACGCCCGACGGCGGTGATGATGCCGTCATGGATGACGATGGTGTCGGCACTCAGGATCGGTTGATCGATGTCGCCTGAGAGCATCAGCCCAATGTGGCGGATCACGACTTTGCCCGATTTTTCTTCAATGGTGGCGGTGGCCATGCGAGTCTCCTGTGGGTGAATTCAAGACGGTGCGCAGCACCGCATCGGTGACGAAATCTTGCCATGATTGGGCGTGTTGCGGGGTATCTACCCGTTCGCCCAAAAATGCCGACAGCGTGTAGCGGTTGGACATCATGAAGTAGCCGGTGGAGACGATGAGCAGATAGACATCGCGCGCCTTCAATTCGGGCCGGAACAATTCCATGCCCTGTCCACGTTGCAAAATATCGGCGATCACGGCAATGGCGGGGGAAGAGTATTGCGCCGCCCGGGTCGATTGTTTGATGTGGCGGCCATGCAGCAGGTTTTCGGTGTTGAGCAGGGTGATGAACTCGGGGTGCTGGCGGTAATAGCCCAATACAAAATCGATCACTTGGCACAAGGCACCTACGGGGTCATCGGTGTTTAGGCGCAGCCGCGTCTCGGCTTCGTTCATTTGTCGGTAGATGCCCTCAATCACCTCGATGAACAAGCCCTCTTTGCTGCCAAAGTAGTAGTAGATCATTCGGTCCACTGATTTCGCCGCGCGCGAGATCTTCTCCACGCTGCCGCCTTGGTAGCCGTGTTGGGCGAAAACCCGGGTCGCAGCTTTGAGGATTTTGTCGCGCGTGGCCTGTGCCGACTGCGCACGCACACCCAAGGGGGCCGTGGGGGTGGTCTTGCGGGCCGTGGCCATGTCAGTGATGGGACTTATTGCTCGGCGAACGCCCGCTCGATCACAAAGTCGCCTGGGGTGCTGGTGTTGCCTTCCTTGAACTGGCGCTCTTCCAGCATTTTTTTCAGATCACGAAGCATTTGTGGGCTGCCACAGATCATCACCCGGTCATCGGAGGAGTTCAGTGCGGGCAAGCCCAAGTCGCGGGTCAGAGCCTGCGACTCAATCAAATCGGTGATGCGGCCTTGGTGTTTGTATGGCTCGCGAGTGACTGTGGGGTAATACAAAAACTGCTCACGCACCATTTCGCCCAGCAACTCATGCTGTGGCAGCTCTTGGGTCAGATAGTCGTGATAAGCCAACTCTTTGACTTCCCGTACCCCATGGACCAGGATCACCTTTTCGAATTTTTCGTACGTTTCAGGGTCGCGCAATACGCTCAAGAAGGGGGCCATGCCAGTGCCTGTGCCCAGCATCCAAAGGTTCTTGCCCGGCAGCAAATAGTCAATCAGCAGGGTTCCGGTCGGTTTGCGGCCAACGATGATCTCGTCGCCGACCTGAATGTGTTGTAGGCGCGAGGTCAAGGGGCCGTCCGGCACCTTGATGCTGAGGAATTCAAGGTGCTCTTCGTAGTTGGGGCTGACGATGCTGTAGGCGCGCAGCAGGGGCTTGCCATTGACCGGCAATCCGATCATGGTGAAGTGTCCGTTGGAAAACCGCAGGGCTTGGTCGCGCGTTGTGGTGAAGCTGAACAAGCGGTCGGTCCAGTGGTGGACCGACAATACTTTTTCTTGGTGAAAGGCGCTCATGGCATCTAGGCATGTGTGGAGCTGTGCGAGACAAAGTCACCGTAACAGCCCCCTTGTGGAAAGGTCTGGCTTGCAATATATTGTATTTCATGTAGTGTTTGCAACATGAAAATGAAGCATTCGCTCCATGCAAGCACAGCGTACAGAACTCAGTCTAGACGTTGTTTCATGATTTTGGGTGATGACCATCTAACCACAAGGCATCAAGCATGACAGAGCACACCCGGGGCGATGGTTTGCCCGGTCCGGAGGAATGCCGGCCGCATCTGGGCATAGAGCGGGCCGCCCCGCGCCATGAGCAAATGGCCACCAACAAGGTGGAGTGCAATGCCTGTCCGGTCCTGTGCCAGATTTCTGAGGGGCGAGCCGGGGCTTGCGACCGCTATGCCAACCAGGGCGGGGTGTTGGTGCGCCTGGACCCGGTGGTCTGGTTACGCCGTGGCCAAGTGGCGGGTGCCACTGCCGAAACCGGGCAATCTCACCTACCTCGCCCCGATGCGTCGCCTCAGGCTTGGACCCGCAGGCCCACGTCGCAGGCCGACGACCCTGACTATTTTGTGACGGGCATTGGTGCCTCCACCACATACCCCGACTACAAGCCGGCCCCGTTCATCGTGGCATCCAAGGTGCGTGGCGTCGACATGGTGACCGTGGTGACCGAGGGCATTTTCAGCTATTGCAGCCTAAAGGTCAAAATCGACACCGACCGTTTTTTGGGGGGCGAGCAGAGCGCTGTGCGCTACCGGGGGGAAGTCGTCGGCCATGTCACCACGGCCGAGTATGGTTCGCAAATGCTCAGTTTGGGGGGGGTGCATCACCTGACTGGTGGCAGTAAAAAAGAAGGCCGCATGACGCTTGAGGCGATGCAGTTGCTGGGCAACCAACAGGCGCTTGAGGTCGACATCGACAACGGGGCCAAGGTGGTGTTGCAAGCCGGGCATGCCCCAGTGGTCAACGGGGTGCCTGAGAGCCGCATGCGGGTCGGCTGCGGGTCGGCGGCGATTGGCATTTTTGCCCAGCAATGGCTGGGTCTGTGCGACGAGGTGGTGGTGGTCGACGACCACATCACCGGTGTGCTGAGCGAACACCAGGCCGGGCGGTGTTTGAACATACCGCCTACAGGCATATCCATACGAGGCCGCAAATCGACGCCGGGGCGTTATTTTCAGGTGGCCAATCCGGGCAACGGCTGGGGCGGCACCGACATCAGCGAGCCGCTATCCATCCTGGAGCCCTGGGACCCGCAGGTGGCGTGGCCCGGCCTGCGCCTGCTCATGACCTCGACCACCGGCGAGCACTCGGCCTGGTATGTGCTGGACGAGCATCTGCGCCCGCAAGCCTCCGACATGCCACAGGCCGTGCGCCAAGTGGTGGATCGCATTGGCGAAAACTGCGAACCCTCGCTGGTCAGCGTGCTCTTTTTGGCTGGTGCAGGGGGCAGCCTGCGCGCCGGGGTCACCGATAACCCGATTCGACTGACCCAAGCCATCAAGCAGGCCCTGGTGAACGTCACCATGGGCGGCGCCCCTGCCTATGTGTGGCCGGGCGGGGGCATTACCCTGATGTCTGACGTGACTCGCATGCCCGGCAACAGCTTTGGCACTGTGCCCACTCCCGCCATCGTGGCCCCCATTGAATTCTCTATGAAGCTCTCAGACTATCAGGCGCTGGGCGGACACATGGGTTTTGTGCGTGGTCTGGACGATAGCCTGAGCCATGGGGCCTGGCACAACGACGGTGCGCCACAGAAACGGATCTGGCACACGCCGCCCGATGCGCAGCCCTGGCCTTTGCATCAACCCCCCATGTTGGGTTGACGACAGGACTCCATGGATACCAGACCCTGAGATCTGACATGGCACCCGAGCGCATCCAACTAGAACCCGGTCGCCAGCGATGGCGACACGGCCCCATTGACCTGATCGTTCAGGCCGAGGGCGACGCCGAAGTGATGGAGGCGGCGCATGCTCGCGCCTGGATCGAATTTGAGGGCATGTTGGGCTCGCTGGTGCAAGAGCTTGCCTTGTTGCGTCAACCGGTGGCACGCGGGGCGGTCAATCCCTGCCTGGGTGCGGTGGCCCGATTGATGTGGCAGGCTTGCGAGCCACTGGCCAGCTCCGATGAGGAGGGCTTCATCACCCCGATGGCCGCTGTGGCAGGATCGGTGGCGCAACATTTGTTGCGTCATTACGACTTGCCTGGCGTGACCCGTGCAGCGATCAACAACGGGGGAGACATCGCCTTGCACCTGTCGCAGGGCCAGGCGTGGCAATTGGGGGTGGTGAGCGATGCCGATGCGGTTTGGCATGAGGCACAGGCCGGCGCGGCCATCCATCCCGACGCCCATTTCTTGCTGACCCCTGAATTGCCGGTTCGCGGTGTGGCGACCAGCGGCTGGTCGGGACGCAGCTTGTCCAGGGGGATCGCCGACAGCGTGACGGTGTTGGCGGCCACTGCGGCCCGAGCCGATGCCGCCGCCACCTTGATCGCCAACCATGTCGATCTCGCACATCCCGGCATCGTGCGCCTGCCGGCTGACCAGGTGCGCGACCACAGTGATCTGGGTTCGCGACTGGTGACCTGCCATGTGCCCCGTCTTTCCCTTGGGGAAATCACGACCGCACTTGAGCGCGGACTTGCGTATGCTCAGGGCTTGGTGGATCAGGGTTTCATCCATGCGGCCCTGATCGCATGCCAGCGTCGGTTTGTCTCCTGCGGGCATGAAGTCTGTTTGTCCATTTCTTCGGAAGCCACCCCATGAAAGCCCAAATCCGCAAATTGGTCGTGACCGTTGACGAAACCCACACCGAGGGGGGCAAGCCGGTCACCCCTGCGACCCGCCGCGCTCTGGCCATGGCGGTGATCCGTAACCCATATGCGGGTGGGTTTCATGAACAACTCGACGATTTGATCGCCATAGGCGAGGAGTTGGGTTCGCTTCTTGGCCAGCGATGCGTACAAGCGCTGGGTATCGCCCCCAGCCAGGCCCACAGCTATGGCAAAGCCGCCATCGTCGGCGAAGCCGGAGAGTTAGAACATGCCGCGGCCATATTGCACCCCAAATTGGGCGCGCCTTTGAGGCTGGCGGTTGAAAAAGGGGCTGCGCTGGTGCCCTCGGCCAAAAAGCGGGGAGGCATGGGCACCCCTGTCGATGTGCCTTTGGGCCACAAAGATGCGGCATTTGTGCGCAGCCACTTTGACGCGATCGAGGCGCGCATCACCGATGCGCCCTTTGCCCACGAAATTCTGGTGGCCGTGGCTGTCACCGATTCGGGCCGCCCGCATCCCCGTGTGGGTGGCTTGCAAGCCAGTGAAATCGTCGGTAAAGATGGCTTGCGCTGAACCATTTTCTCAACTGTCAAACCCAAGGAGATCACATGAAGCCTTTGCAACAACTGACCCGCGCCGCCGCCGCCCTCGGCCTGGCGTTGGGCCTGAGTCCGGTCATGGCGCAAGGCGTCATCAAGATCGGCGAGATCAATAGCTACAAGGCGCAGCCCGCCTTTCTCGAGCCGTACAAAAAGGGGATGGAACTGGCGGTTGACGAGATCAACGCCGGTGGTGGCGTCAATGGCAAAAGAATTCAGCTCATCATCCGCGACGACAACGCCAACCCTGGTGACGCCGTGCGTGCGGCCGAAGAACTGGTGTCGCGCGAGGGCGTGGAAGTGCTCTCGGGTGCTTTTTTGTCGCACATCGGCCTGGCATTGACCGATTTTTCCAAGCAAAAGAAATTCTTTTTTCTCGCCGGTGAACCCTTGACCGACAAGATCGTCTGGGAAAACGGCCACAAATATACCTTCCGCCTGCGTGCATCCACTTATATGCAGGCGGCCATGCTGGTGCCTGAGGCCGTCAAGCTGAAGAAAAAACGCTGGGCTGTGGTCTACCCCAATTACGAGTACGGACAGTCGGCGGTGGCCACTTTCAAAAAGCTGCTGAAAGAAGCACAACCTGATGTGGAGTTCGTCGCCGAGCAAGCCCCGGCGCTGGGCAAGGTGGATGCCGGCGCCGTGGCTCAGGCTTTGGCCGATGCCAAGCCCGATGCCATCTTTAACGTGCTGTTTGGTGCCGACTTGACCAAGTTTGTGCGCGAGGGCAACACCCGTGGCTTGTTCCAGGGCCGCGAAGTGGTCAGCCTCTTGACGGGCGAGCCCGAATACCTCGATCCGCTGAAGGACGAAACCCCCAATGGCTGGATCGTGACCGGTTATCCATGGAACGGCATCAACACGCCAGAGCACCGGACTTTTTTGGCCGCGTATCAGAAGAAATTCAATGACTATCCCCGTTTGGGGTCGGTGGTGGGTTACAGCATGATCCAAGCCTTGGCCAATGGCATTCGCAGGGCAGGCGGCACTGACGCCGAGAAATTGGTCACCGCGTTTAGGGGCATGACCATGGACTCGCCGTTTGGCAAAGTCACCTTCCGCCCGCAAGACCACCAATCGACGATGGGTGCTTATGTGGGCCGCATCAGGAATGAGGGCGGCAAAGGCGTGATGGTCGATTACCGTTACGCCGATGGCGCAGGCTTCCAGCCCAAAGACGACGAGGTCGCCAAGTTGCGACCGGCCAACTAAAGCCCGAATCGACAGGTGCATATGGACTTTTCCGGTTTTGTCGTTCAAGGGCTCAATGGCTTGGCCGGAGCGTCCTCCCTGTTTCTGGTGGCGGCGGGCTTGTCCCTGATCTTCGGGGTCACCCGCATCGTCAATTTTGCCCACGGCTCGTTTTTCATGTTGGGCATTTATCTGGCCTATACCCTGGTCGAGCATTTCGGTCGCGCCTGGGGCTTGGGCACATGGTATTGGCCTTTGATGCTGCTGGCCGCCTTGATCACTGGTGCGCTGGGCGCGGTGGTCGAGGTGCTGGTGCTGAGGCGCATCTACAAGGCACCTGAGTTGTTTCAGCTCTTGGGCACTTTTGCCCTCGTCTTGATCATCAAAGATGCCGCCTTGTGGGTCTGGGGCCCTGAGGATCTTCTGGGGCCGCGTGTGCCCGGTTTGGCCGGCTCGGTGGACATCCTGGGGCGGCGTTTTCCGACTTACGAGTTGTTTCTGATGGTGGTCGGCCCGGTGGTGTTGGGTTTGTTGTGGCTGTTGCTCACCCGCACTCGCTTGGGCACTCTGATCCGCGCCGCCACCCAAGACCGTGAAATGGTGGGGGCCTTGGGCATCCACCAGGCCCGGCTATTCACCAGTGTGTTCGCGCTGGGTTGCTTTTTGGCGGGCTTGGGCGGTGCCTTGCAGTTGCCGCGTGAACCTGCCAATCTGGGTCTCGACTTGGCCACCATTGGGGACGCCTTTGTGGTGGTGGTGGTCGGTGGCATGGGCTCTCTGCCCGGCGCTTATGTGGCGGCCCTTTTGATCGCCGAGATCAAGGCCCTGTGTGTGGGCCTGGGCACCATCGAGATTTGGGGTGTCTCGTTTGCATTTTCCAAACTGACACTGGTGGCCGAGTTTGTGGTCATGGCCGTGGTGTTGATGGTTCGGCCCTGGGGCTTGATGGGCAAGCCGCAGGGTGTCTCTCGTCACAGCACCGCGGCTGAGGCGCCGCTGGCGCTGGGTGGTCGCGCAGGGACCATCGTCTGGGCAGTGATCGGGGCTTTGCTGTGGGCATTGCCGACCCTGAGCGCATCATCTCCATATACGACGGTACTGGCCATCGATTTGCTGACCGCTGCGCTTTTTGCCGCCAGCTTGCACTTCATCATGGGCCCGGCGGGCATGCACTCGTTCGGACATGCCGCCTACTTTGGCTTGGGGGCTTATCTGGCCGCGCTGCTGGTGCTGCGCGCGGGTCTGCCCATGGAAGCCAGTCTGGCGCTGGCACCGCTTTTGACGGGCTTGGCGGCGGTGTTGATCGGCTGGTTTTGCGTGCGACTATCCGGCGTATATCTGGCCATGCTGACCTTGGCGTTTGGCCAAATTTTGTGGTCGATCTGTTTTCAATGGGACAGCTTCACGGGCGGCTCCAATGGGGTCACCGGGGTCTGGCCCAGCCCCATGTTTGCTTCCAAGGCCCATTATTACTACCTCACCCTGGTGTTGGTGGCCATAGGGTTGTATGCTTTGCGCCGGATTTTGTTTGCACCATTGGGTTATGCCATGCGCGCCACCCGTGATTCGGTGTTGCGCGCCGATGCCATCGGCATAGACGTCAAGCGCGTGCAATGGGCGGGCTTTGTCATCGCCGGTGTGTTTGCCGGTTTGTCCGGGGCGTTGTTTGCGTTCTCCAAAGGCAGCATCTCGCCGGATGCTTTGGGGGTGTCGAAGTCGGTTGACGGGCTGGTCATGGTCTTATTGGGCGGGGTCCAGACCATCGTCGGCCCTTTGGTGGGGGCCGTCAGTTTTACCTGGCTGTCGGACATCATCGCCCGCAGCACCGACTATTGGCGGGCGCTGCTTGGCGGCATCATTCTTTTGCTGGTGCTGGCCTTTCCACAAGGCATCGCCGGTTCTTTGCAACAGGCCTGGGCGCACTGGCGTGCCCGTCAGGGGGCCGCATGAGCTTGTTGCAGGTTGAAAATTTAGGCAAATCGTTCGGTGGCAATCGCGCGGTCGATGGCATTCATTTTCAGGTCGCGCCCGGCGAATTGCTGGCCTTGATCGGGCCCAATGGGGCAGGCAAGTCCACCACTTTCAATATGGTCAATGGCCAGTTGCGTCCCGACAGCGGCTTTGTACGACTAGACGGCATAGATTTGGTGGGGCTCAAGCCGCGCCAGATTTGGCAGATGGGGGTCAGTCGCACTTTTCAGATCGCCGAAACCTTTGCCTCACTCACTGTGGTTGAAAACGTGCAGATGACCCTGTTGTCCGCCGACAACTTGGCCTTTGCGTTGTGGCGACGGGCCAGCGCACATCGCCGTGGCGATGCCCTGGAGTTGCTGGCTCATGTGGGTTTGGCCGAGCAGGCCGACCGCCCGTGCAGCCAACTGGCTTATGGCGACGTCAAACGATTGGAGCTGGCCATTGCCCTGGCCAACCAACCGAGACTCTTGCTGATGGATGAGCCTACTGCCGGCATGGCACCGGCAGAGCGTGTCAAACTCATGGCGCTGACGCGCCAATTGGTGTCGCAACGCGGGTTGGCGGTGCTCTTCACCGAGCACAGCATGGATGTGGTCTTTGGCTATGCCGATCGCATCATTGTGCTGGCGCGGGGTCGCCTGATTGCCGAAGGCACCGCACAAGACATACGAAACCACCCCAAAGTGCAGGAAGTCTACTTTGGCTCCGGCAAAACCTTCGAGGCCAAGTCATGAGTGCCGATCCGTTGTTGCAAACCCGTGGCCTCAATGCCTGGTATGGCGCGGCCCAGATTTTGTTTGATGTCAACTTGCAGGTGAACCGTGGCGAGGTGGTGGCCCTGATGGGACGCAACGGCGCGGGCAAATCGACCACGCTCAAAGCCATCATGGGCATGATGCCGCGCCGAAGTGGTCACATCGAGTACCTGGGACGCGACATCTCGCAAGCCCAACCGCATCAGGTGGCCCGACAAGGCTTGGGCTTTGTGCCGGAAGACCGGCGCATCTTTACCGACTTGAGCGTGCTGGAAAACCTGAGCGTAGGCCGACAAGGGCCACGCCAATTTCCTGATGGCAGTGCGGCACCGTTTTGGGACCATGACAAGCTCTTCAAGTTGTTTCCTAACCTGGGCGAAATGCCACAACGTCCTGGCGGGCGCATGAGCGGCGGCGAGCAACAGATGCTCACCGTGGCACGCACTCTCATGGGCAACCCTTTGCTGGTCTTGCTGGACGAGCCTTCCGAGGGAGTGGCCCCGGTCATTGTGGAACAAATGGCCGACATGATCATGACGCTCAAGCGAGAAGGCGTGAGCATTTTGCTGTCTGAGCAAAACCTGCATTTTGCCCAGTGGGTCAGCGACCGCGCTTATGTGCTGGAAAAGGGCCAGATTCGTCACCAGGCCCCCATGGCCGAACTGGTTCGTGATCAAGACATTCAGCGCCAGTACCTCAGCGTGTAGGCCTGGCATGAACAAGCCCTTGCGTGTCCAGACCTTGAGGTGCACCGTCAATGGGCAAGCCGTGGCTTTGGAGTTGACCACGGCTGCCACGCTGCTGCATGTGCTGCGCAACGATTGTGGCCTGAATGGGCCGCGCCTGGGATGCGGTTTGGGCCAGTGCGGGGCCTGTACCGTCTGGGTAGACGGGCAGGCGGCCCGCGCATGCTGCATGCCAGCTCTGGAAATGCAGGGCCGCGAGATCACCACACTGGAAGGCTTGCCGGAGACATTGAAATGCGTGCCGCAGGCTTTTGTCGACGCCCAAGCCGCGCAGTGTGGCTATTGTTTGAACGGCATGGTCATGATGGCGGCCCTGCTTTTGCGCGAGCAGCCCCAGCCCACCGAGTACGACATCGTGCGGGCGCTGTCGGCCAATTTGTGCCGTTGCGGCACCCATGTCGAGATCATGCAAGCCGTGCGCCTGGCGGCACAGCGCCTTGCCCAACAGGGTGCCGAGCAGGACACAGAGCGAGTCTCTGAGCAGGGCCCGGGTCGGGTTAGGTCATGAAGACACTGGCGCAGCAGCACACCACCCGTCGATCCATATGGCAAGCCCCGGCGGGCCTATGCGTGTGGCGCAACCCGCTGCCCCAGCCCCCGGCAGTGCGCGGTCAGCCGAGCTTTGTCGCCAGTGACCCTGCCGAGGGGCCCGAGCCCCTATTGATGGTTTGGACGGACGGCAGTGTCACCGGTTTGTGTGGCCATGTGGATCTGGGGACAGGATTGCGCACTGCGCTCACCCAGATAGTGGCCGAAGAACTTGATTTGCCCATGCATCGTGTGTCGCTCCTGATGGGCAGCACAGAGGCTGCACCCAATCAGGGCGCAACGATTGCCAGCGCGTCCATACAGATCCACGCCGAGCCCTTGCGCCGTGCGGCAGCGCAGGCGCGGCAACACCTCTTGGCTTTGTGGGCCCAGACCTGGGATTGTCATTCAGATGAACTGCTGTGTCGTGACGGTGTGATCAGCCAGCGCGGGCATGCCGAACGCCAATCCGATTGGGCTGCCGTGTTGTCGCTTGGTGGCCTGATCCGTTTGCCCCTGGACTTGAAAGCCCCGCTGAAAGACCCTGCCAACTACCGCTTGGTAGGACACAGCATCCCCCGGGTCGATATACCCGCCAAGGCCAGCGGCGAGCCTGCTTTCGTTCATGACCTGAAATGGCCCGGGGTGCTGCATGGGCGGGTCATCCGACCTCCATACGCAGGCGCAGATCATGGCGATTTCATCGGGCACACTTTGCTTGGGGTGGATCAAACCAGCGTCAGCCATGTGCCCGGCATGCGGGCCGTGGTGGTACAAGGTGACTTTATCGGGGTCGTGGCTGAACGCGAAGAGCACGCCGAACTTGCCATGCGTGAGTTGCGCGTCGATTGGAAACCCTGGCCGCGCATGTCAGATGTCTCAGACCTGGAAAAAGCCTTGCGTGCCAACCCTTCGACCCCGCGCGAGTTGGTCAACGAGGGCGATGTCGAGGGTGCCTTGCAAAATGCGGCAAAAGCATTTGATCGCACTTATGTCTGGCCGTATCAGATGCACGCCAGCCTGGGGCCATCGTGCGCGCTGGCCCATTGGCTCGATGGCCATGACCCTGAGGCCCCTCACATTGCCTTGCGCGTCTGGGCCGGCACACAGAACCCCCATGTATTGCGCCGTGATCTGGCCACGCTGATGGGGCTGTCGGACACTCAGGTGGACGTGGTTCGGATGGAGGCCGCCGGCTGCTATGGCCGCAACGGTGCCGACGATGCGGCCGCCGATGCCGCGCTCATGTCGCGCGCAGTGGGCGCTGCGGTGCGGGTGCAATTGACCCGAGAGCAAGAGCACGCCTGGGAGCCCAAGGGGGCGGCGCAGTGGATGCATGTGCGCGGCGGCTTGGGGTCCGATGGCCGGCCCATGGGATACGATTTTGAAACCGCATATCCATCTAATGGAGCGCCCACGCTGGCCTTGATCTTGACCGGGCGTGTTGCCGCCGAGGCACAGGCCTACGAGATGGGCGACCGCACCGCCAGGCCGCCATACGGGTACGATGATTTGCGCGTGACGGTGCACGACATGGCCCCCATATTGCGTGCCAGTTGGCTGCGGGGCGTGTCGGCGTTACCGAATTCTTTCGCCCACGAGAGTTATATCGATGAACTGGCACACGCCGCGGGTGTCGACCCGGTGCAATACCGCTTGCAATGGCTGACTGACCCGCGTGCCCGTGAGTTGGTACAAGCCACTGCCGCCAAGGCGCATTGGAAGCCCCACAATCAGGCGCAACAACAGCCTGTGCAGGGCGAATGGCTGCAAGGACAGGGCTTTGCCTATGCCCGTTACGTGCACAGCAAGTGGCCGGGTTTTGGTGCCGCTTGGGCGGCCTGGGTGGCCGATGTCGAGGTGCATGCCCGTACCGGTGAAGTTCACGTGAAGCGTGTGGTGGTCGGTCACGATGCGGGTTTGACGATCAACCCCGCCGGGGTCGAACATCAGGTGCATGGCAACGTCATACAAACCACCAGCCGGGCGCTCAAAGAGCAGGTGCAGACCGACCCAGCCAGTGGGGCGGTGACCAGCACCGAGTGGGGCAGCTATCCGATTCTGAGCTTTCGTGAGGTGCCGGTCATCGAGGTATTTCAGATGCCGCGCCCAGACCAACCCTCTTTGGGGGCGGGCGAGTCGTCTTCCGTGCCCGGCACCGCCGCCATCGCCAATGCGATTTTTGACGCCACTGGCGTGCGCTTTCGACAACCCCCGTTCACCCCCGAAGTGGTGCGGGCCGCCCTGAACCCCTTGGCCCAAGCCGGGGAGACAGCAACGTCAAGCCCCGAGCCAACCCAAGTCGAGCGCTTAGAGCCCGAGGCTCCCAGCCCTGTGCCCAAGAAGGTGTCACCGATTTCGTGGCGCGGTCGTGCGCTCACTTGGACCAGGCGACTGACGGGCACCGCTTTGGGTGCCTTGGCGGTGGCTGCTGCCACACTGGGCTGGCGTGCCGGTTTGCCCGAAGTCAGCCGACCTGATCTTGGCCGATTTAGCCCGGCCCAACTGGAGCGTGGGCGCCAATTGGCGGCATTGGGCAACTGTGCCGGTTGCCACACCGTCGAGCAAGGTTTGACCAACGCGGGTGGCCGCCCCATCGTCACCCCATTTGGCACCGTCTACACCACCAATCTCACGCCTGACCCCGAGACCGGCTTGGGGCGATGGTCGTTTCAGGCTTTTTCACGGGCCATGCGCGAAGGCATTTCACGAGAAGGCCATCACCTCTATCCGGCATTTCCATACACTTCCTTTGCGGGCCTCAGCGACACCGATCTGATGGACCTGTATGCCCATCTCATGTCACAGCCCCCGGTGCGTCAGGCCACGCCAGAACCCCAAATGCGTGGTTTGGCCGCATGGCGTCCTGCCATGGCGATCTGGAACGGGCTCTTTCACGTGCCCAACCCCTGGCAGCCCGACCCTCAACTGAGCGCTGCTCAAAACCGTGGTGCCTACTGGGTGCAGACGCTGGGCCACTGCGGTGCCTGTCACACCCCGCGCAATCTGCTGGGTGCGGAGCGAGAGTCCGCACATTTGCAAGGGGCCGATGTCGATGGTTGGCATGCCCCTGCGCTGGATGCACTCAATCGCTCTGCGGTACCTTGGACCGAAGCTGCCTTTTACAAGTACCTGCGCCATGGACACAGCCCATGGCACGCCGCTGCCGGTGGGCCCATGGCGCAAATTGTTCGTCAACTGGCCGATGTGTCCGACGACATACTGCGCGATATGGCGGCCTATCTGGCAGGGCTGAACCCGGCCAGCGCAGACATCTCGCCCGAACAAAGCGCCCAACAGGCGCGACTGGCGGTTCAACGCGCCGCCCAGGTGGCCCCACTGCCCGACGCCGCCCAGCGTCAATTCCAGGGCAGTTGCGGGGCTTGTCATCACGATGGCGACGGCCCGGCCCTGCTGGGTGTCAATACCCCGCTTGCGCTGAACTCGCAGGTGCGCGCCGCCGCCCCGGACAACCTGATCCGCACCATTCTGGAAGGGCTGCAATACCCGCCCAGTCGTGAGGTGGGCTTTATGCCCGCCTTCAAAGACAGCCTGACCGATGCCCAAATCGCTGACATCGTTCGTTACACCCGCGCACGCTATGCGCCAGAGGCGCCCCCATGGGCAGACCTGGCCACCCGGGTGGGGCAATTGCGGCGCCATTCGCCTTAAAGGCGCGCCTTTGTGGCCCGTTCATTGAGGGGCTCAGTCTCTGAATGGGACATATTGCCGACTTTAAAATGATTTATTTAATACTCATTTTTCTCGTATAATAGTAAAAAAAGTTGACTTTAAGGAAGCCCGGGCTTGCTTGATCAGGTCAATTTAAACCCTCTGTGGATGTGTTCGAGAAAGCCCGCTGCGTTCATGCGGCGCCTAAAAATGGAGAATTGACCATGAAAATGAATCACTTGCCCTTGGTGTTGGTGGCCTTGCTGTCGGCGTGTGCAACGCCTACCGTGGTGCAAACCATGAAGCCTGGAGATATGGGCTTGACATGTGCCCAATTGCAAAATGAGTTGTCCGAAGCCGATCGCTATAAAAAAGAGGCAGAAAGTGAAAAAGGGGTGACAGGAGGGAATGTGCTCCGTTTGCTGTTTTGGCCTGCCATCATCGGGACCTATGTGAATGCCAATGAAGCCATTTCTTCTGCCGAAAGTCGCCGGATCCATCTTGCGAACCTGATGGCGCAGCAGAAATGCGAGGCCCTGCGCTGAGTTTGATGACTGTCAGAGATCGAAATGGCCCTTCACTGATACCGCCTTGCAATGGTCTCTGCCACGCATACCGGCTTGTCGCTGCCCTCGCGCTCGACAATCACGGCATAGACCATTTGATACCCATTGGGTTCGATAGGATCAGCCGATTGCAAGGTGATTCGGGCCCGAAGCCGTGACCCCACTGGCACCGGGGAGGTGAAGCGCACCTTGTTGACGCCATAGTTGATTCCCATGCGGGTTTCTTTCACTTGCATGGCTGAATCAAAAAAACTCGGCATGAGCGACAGGGTCAAATACCCGTGCGCGATGGTGGTGCCAAACGGCCCTTCCTTGGCTCGTTGCGCATCGACATGGATCCATTGGTGGTCGCCCGTGGCTTGGGCAAATTGGTTGATGCGCTCCTGGGTGATTTCGATCCAGTCGCTGGTGGCCAACTCTTGGCCGACCAAAGCAGCCAATTCTTGCAATGTATTGAAGATGCGCATTTCAGCCTCCCCGTATAAAACCATCAAAAACCAGTTTGAAACCGGTCAGGGTCAGCCCGACCTGTACGCAAGCATAAAACAATTGGGGTGACATGCGCCGGGCCAGTCGAACGCCGATCCAGATGCCGATGGGTGTAAAGGGCATCAGGACGAGCGCGGTGAAAAACCCGCGCATGTCAAACAGGCCCAGATAGGCATAAGGCACCCACTTCGAGAGGTTGACCCAGAAAAAAAGCACCGCCATGGTGGCGGCATAGGTCAAGGGCGCCAGTCGCATAGGCAGCACATAGGCATTCAGGGGCGGGCCACCGGCGTGGGCGATGAAACTGGTGAACCCTGACATCGTGGTCAGTGTGGCACCGATCCAGCCCGGGAGCACCACGCCTTGCGGGCTGGGGGGGAACAAAAGCCGTTGGGCGACGAACGCCAAGGCAAAGAGGCCCACCACACCTTCAACCAAGTGCGAGTTGAGGTACTTGAAGAGTAAAAACCCGACCAGCACGCCCAATATGGACCAAGGCAGCAGGCTTTTGAGCAATGGTTTGTCGTAGGCTTCGCGGTAAGCCCGCAAGGCCAGTAAATCGAGCACGAAGAGCAGTGGCATCAGCACCGCCGCCGCTTCCGGCACAGTCACAGTCAATGCGATCAGGGGCACTGCCAGACCGCCAAACCCGGAGCCAAAGCCGCTTTTACTGATGCCGATGAGCAAAATGGCCGGTATGGCCGCCAAGTAAAAAAGCGGGTCGGTATAGATCCAGTCGGAGGGCATCCGAGGTCTTTACTTCACGCCCACTTTGGGCAGGATGAAGTCATAGTCCATGCGATAGCTGCCATCGGCCTGTTGCACCCAGTCGGCGATCAGCGACTGACGCACGCCAAACACGGCGTCCGAGTCGAGGTAACCGTCTTTGTCGCGGAATACATGGGTGATCAGTCGCTGGTAGCCCGGTGCTTCAACCATGAAGTGCAGGTGGGCGGGGCGCCAAGGGTGGCGTTTGGTCGCGTTCAGCAAGGTGCCCACTGGACCATCGGTGGGGATGGGGTAGGGTTCGGCCACAATGGTTTTGAAGTAATAGCGGCCTTCGGCGTCCGATTTCAATATGCCGCGCGCCTGAGAGTGTCCCAAGTCTTCATATTGCACATCGTAAAGCCCATCATCGTCGGCTTGCCAGACGTTGATGGTGGCGTTAGGGATGGGTTCACCTCCCATGCCCAGGATTCGGCCTTCTACCCAGCAAGGTGCCCCCTTGGCGCCGTTCGAGACGTCTGCGCCCAATTCAAAGCGAGGCGCCTCTTCCAGGAAAAAGGGCCCGAACACGGTGGCCTCGGTGCACCCGGCTGGCTTGTCCTGGTTCATGGCAATGGTCAGCATTGAGAGGCCCAAGACATCTGACAACAATATGAATTCCTGTCGAGTGCCGGTGCATTTGTGACCGGTGGCTGTGAGGTATTGGATGCCTTGGAACCATTCCTCTTCGGTCAGTTTCACATCGCGGGCGAAATTGTGCAGGTGTTTGATGAGGCTGGAGATGATTTCCTTCAGTCTAGGGTCGGGTGTTTGGGCAAAACTGGCCAGTACGGCCTCTGTGATGTTGTGTTGGTTCAGGTTGCGCATAGTGACTCCGTGAAAATTCAGCGCTCTAAGGATTGCCCGGCCAACCAGCTGGCGCCACGCCGGTAGAGGTCTTCAACGATCGGGCCTTTGAGTTGCGGCATATCCATTTTGACTTGATAGCCGATGCGGGTTTGGATGTAAGCCAAATGCCGATAGCCTTCAGGAAATTGTGACAGGGCTTGGGCATCGAGTTGCAGTCGGGCCGACGGGTCTATGGGGTCGATCCGATCTTTTTCATAGATGGGTTGACGATGGACCAACCCCCATCGTCCCTGTCGTTGTTCAAAAAAGTCATAAAAGCGGCCGGTACAGACCACATCGCACATCACCCCTTCAACCAGCCCTCGTTGCGAGATGGTCATTTTGGTTTGGGCAATGGAACGAGTGTCGTGGACTTCGATCGACGAGCCACCTAAAAAATGCAAAATGCTCACGCCTTTATTCCACCCCTCGATGGTGACCCGGATGAATTCCTCGTATGGTCCCTGAAACCAGGTCGCCATCATGACGCCATCATCGTGCCAGACCGTGCGGAAACGGTCCCAGAGACCGGCATCGCGCCATACGGCCCAGTTCTCGACCAGTTGGCGGATGCGCCACTGTTGTTCCAAGGTGTTGTCCATCTAGGGGTCCTTTAACTGCGATTGTCTGACCAGTTCAACATGAATTCTGGCTGCAGGCTGGTCCAGATCTTCTTGTTGTTCAACCGATCACATTGTGCCGCACCAGGAGGGTCCGGTGCTGGCTTGGTGCAAAGGATACACTCGAACAGATGCGGTTTGACCCTCAATGAGTTTTATGAACGCCTCCTCCCTGATCGAAACTGAAGTGCTCATTGTGGGCGGTGGCCCCAGCGGCTTGATGTTGGCCAATGAACTGGGCCCCAGGGGCGTGCGCTGCTTGTTGGTCGACGCAAAGCCCTCTACCGCCTTTAACCCACAAGCCAATGCAACCCAGGCCCGGACCATGGAGCATTACCGACGGCTGGGCTTTGCGCAAGAAATACGCGCCTTGGGATTGCCCGTCGATCACCCCACCGATATTGCCTATTTCACCCGCTTGACACGCCATGAGCTGGCGCGTCTGAGCTTGCCCACCGCCCAAGAGGCGGTGACTCGAATCCGCACGCTGGGTGACTCATGGAGCGCGGCTGAGCTGCCGCATCGCGTGTCACAAAAATATGTCGAGCCCGTGCTGCGTCGCCATGCGGAAAAATGGCCCGATAACGATATCCGGTATGGCCATACCCTGAGCGCCTTCAAAGACCATGGCGAATTCATCGAGGCCCACATACGGCCTGCCGATGGCCATGGGCCCGAGTTTCAGGTGCGGACCCGATATTTGGTGGGTGCCGATGGCCCCCGCAGCTTCGTGCGTCACCAACTGGGCATCGGTTATGAGGGGGCCACCGGGATGAAGCGGGCTTATATGGGCGGACAAATGTTCGCCGTGTATGTGCGCTTGCCAGAGTTTTACGCCCGCATGCCGCACCCTCGGGCGTGGATGTATGTCACCGTCAATGCTGAACGCAGAGCCCTGCTGGCTTCTGTGGATGGCGTCAGCGAATTTGCCTTCCATGCCTCGTTGCATGAGGGGGAAGAGGCCGAAGGCTGGGGCGAAGCCGAGGCCCGCCAGGTCTTGCGGCAGGCCTTGGGCTGCGACATGCCGATGCAAATCCTCAGCATGCAAACCTGGACCGCTGGCCATGCCCTGGTGGCACAAAGCCTGAGTTCAGGGCGGGTGTTCCTGATCGGAGATGCAGCGCACCTGTTCACGCCCACGGGCGGGCTGGGCTACAACACCGGTGTCGAGGACGCCGTGAATCTGGGCTGGAAACTGGCGGCGGCCCTGCGCGGTCAGGCGGGGCCCGCTTTGTTGGAGAGCTATGCTTTGGAGCGCAAACCGCTGGCCCAGCGCAACACCGGATATGCCCGACATTTTGCCGATTCGGTTGGTTTGTTCCCGGCCACGCCGATGCTGGAAGAAGACACCGCTGAAGGACGCGACTTGCGACATCAGGCCAGCTTGCATTTCAACGCACATGTTCGCCTTGAGTTCAATATTCCTGGCGTCACATTCGGGGGGCGATACGATGGAAGTCCGGTGGTGTTCGATGACGGTACCCGCGCACCTCCAGACCAGGCCAATGTTTATGTGCCCAGTGCCAAGCCCGGAGGTCGGCCACCGCACGCCTGGCTGGCCGATGGGCGATCTTTGTTTGACACTTTTGGCCGCGATTGGACGCTGCTGGTGCTGCAGCCTCAAGAGATGTCATGGGGCAAATGGCAGGCAGATGCCACTGAACGCGGGCTGGATTTGACTGTGGTCGAACTCGATCAGCCCGATTTGCTCGGTTTATATGGGGCTCCGTGGGTGTTGATACGCCCTGATCAAATCGTGGCTTGGCGCGGTGATGCCAGCGCATCGCCCGCAGAAATTTGGCCTCTGTTGCTTGGGTATCCGCTCAGATCGGTTTGATCAGCAATTGCCTGAACTTGACCACGCCCGATCCATATTGCAGGGCGATGTGGCCCTTGGCCCATTTGCTGTGGCGCACATTGGCGGTCACTTCCCCATTGAGTTTGACCGTCAGCAAGTCACCCTGTGCCGTGATTTCCATCACGTTCCAGCGTCCACCCGCCTTGGGCATGGGTGAGACTTTGGCCACATCGACGATGGCTCCGGTGCCGTAACTCGGGTCGGGGCGGGTGTCCCAGATGTTGACCTCGTAGCAGTTGTCGGCACCGATCTTGGCAGGGTCCTGACAGCGAATGAATATGCCGCTGTTGGTATGGCTGTCGACCCAGAATTCGGCTCTGATGTGATAGTTGGAATACTGGGTTTTAGTGACCAGATAGCCGGGCACCTGGCTGCGCAAAAGGTCGGCGGTGATGGCGTCGTCCTGTATGCGCCAATTGGCATCACCCGCCAGGGTCCAGCCGTTCAGATTGCTGCCTTTGTCATAAAGCGTATTCCAACCTGAATCGGCCACTGGTGCAGTGGCACAGGCAGTGAGTGTGGCCAAAGCAAAGGCAGTGCAGCCTGCGGCCAGGCGAGAGTGGCGGATCATGGTTCGGCTCCTCAATACTCAATCACATTGTTTGGGTTTGGCGCACATCATCCGGCCTCAGCAGCGGGGTGTCAAGGCAGGGAATACGCTGGAAGGCAGGTCGCAAACCCGACGACGGGATGCTCAGTGCAAGGGGGTCCAGCTGGCTGGGTTGGCGATGGCCCAATGGCGCTCAAAAATGGGGCCGCCAACGGCCAGATCCAGCGGGCGGGCGTCGATCAGGCTGCCAGGCACGATCGAGGCATACAGATCGGACAATGGCCGGGTTTCGGTGGTGCTGATGCGGCGCATGATGTGGCGCAGGCTGATTTCACCCGGGGCGTTGACCCCGGACGCTTCCAACAACTCTTTCAGCGCATCGAGCGTGTGGTGATGGAAATTTTTCACCCTTTGCGCCTTGTCGGGCACCACCAGCGCTTGCTGGCGCACGGCATCTTGGGTGGTCACCCCTGTCGGGCAATGCCCGCTGTGGCAAGTCTGGGCCTGGATGCAACCCAGCGCAAACATGAATCCGCGTGCGCTATTGCACCAATCGGCCCCCAAAGCCAGGGCGCGAGCAATGTCAAAGGCACTGACAATCTTGCCGCTGGCCCCCAGCTTGATCTGCTGGCGCAAATTCAGACCCACCAAGGTGTTGTGAACCAGCCGCAAGCCTTCGGTCATGGGCATGCCCATATGATCAGAAAATTCCAGTGGGGCAGCGCCTGTGCCACCCTCAGACCCGTCAATCACGATGAAGTCGGGCACGATCTGCGTGCTGACCATGGCCTTGGCAATGGCAAACCACTCCCATGGGTGGCCCACACACAGCTTGAAGCCGGTCGGTTTACCCCCTGATAGTTCACGCAGCCGCTGAACAAAACGCAATAAGCCCTCAGGGCTGTCAAAACTGCTGTGTGTGGCAGGCGACACGCAATCGACCCCCACAGGCACACCCCGCGCTTCGGCAATCTCCGCGGTCACCTTGGGCCCCAGCAAGACCCCGCCATGACCGGGCTTGGCCCCTTGGCTGAGCTTGATCTCGATCATCTTCACCTGAGGGTCCACTGCCTGAGCCTGGAATTTCTCTTCGCTGAACGTGCCGTCATCGTTGCGGCAGCCAAAGTAGCCTGAACCGATTTCCCAAATCAGGTCGCCACCATGCACACGGTGGTGCCTAGAGATCGATCCCTCCCCTGTATCGTGCGCAAAGCCGCCCAGTCGAGCGCCCTGGTTCAGGGCCAGCACAGCATTGGCGCTGAGGGCGCCAAAGCTCATGGCAGATACATTGAACAGGCTGATCGCATAGGGTTTGGCGCAGGCGTTCGTGCCCACCTGAATTCGAAAATCGGCACTGGCGATCTGGGTCGGGTTCATGGAGTGGGTCAACCACTCATAGCCCGTGGCTTGCACGTCTTTTTGGGTTCCAAAAGGACGTTTGTCTGACTGCCCCTTGGCGCGCGAGTAAACCAGCGATCGTTGGGCCCTGGAGAAAGGGGCCGATTCGGTTTCGCTTTCAATGAAATATTGTCTGATCTCAGGCCGGATGTATTCCATCAAGAAGCGCAGATGCCCGATGATGGGGTAGTTGCGCAATATGGCATGGTGGTTTTGTCGCACATCGTGCAGGCCCAAGGCCAGCAATGCCGCCCAAATCAGGAAAGTCGACCAACCCTGGCCGGTGAACAGGCTCCAGAGGCTGTTGACAATGAACAGGAGCAGCACCAGCAAAAAAGCCGTGTACCGAGCCGGATAGAACCGATTGACGAAATCGAGCATGCTTCGCTCCTGTGGTGTCGGGCCTGTCGCCAGGGCGATTTGCACCTTTGCATATGCAAGATTAACATGATCCGTAAAGGTTCACCAAGCGCACCTTGCCATCGCAATCCCTTGGGCAGCGTCTTGGTGAATCGAATTGAATCCAGTAAGAGGAGCGAGTGTGATGCGAAGAAGAAGTCTGCTTCAGGCCGCGGCCGCAATGGCCGTGGCGCCTTGGTCTTTGGGGGCAGGGGCGCAATCCTTTTCGGGTCGTACCCTCAAATTCATGGTGGGCTACCCCGTGGGCGGCGTGGCAGATTTCATCACCCGCACCACCACCGACGGCTTGGGCACAGCCCTGGGAGCCAATGTGGTGGTGGAAAACCGGCCGGGTGCCGCCGGGAACATTGCCGTGGATGCCGTGCTCAAGGCCACACCCGAATCGGGCACCTTGGGCATGTTCGGTAATTTGCAAATCACCATGAACCCGCATGTGTCGCAGCTCGCGATCAAGGGAGGCGACCCGTTGCGCGATTTGGTGCCCGTGATCGGTCTGGCCGACATGATCCTGATGCTGGCGGTCACCACGCCCACGGGCATTAAAACCCTTGATCAATTCATGAAGCAGGCCCGCGACAAGGGGCCCGACTTCCGCATCGGCATCGCAGGCATTGGGGCCCCCCATCACCTCGCGGTGTTGTTGTTGCAGAAGAACGCCGAGTTGAACATGACCCTGGTGCCCTACAAAGGCGGGCCACCGATGATGGCAGATGCCGCAGGTGGTCACCTCGATGCGGTCATCACCACTTTGCCCGTGGGCTCACCCATGGTGGCGGCGGGCAAACTGCACTGGGTGGCGACGGTGCCAGCCACCCCTATTCCCAGTTTGCCAGGGCTGCCATCGTTGTCGCAAGTGCTCAAAGGCGAGTCGGTCCCCACAGGCAATGGGGTGTTTGCACCACCGGGCACACCGACAGCGGTGGCGCAAGAGTTGCACAATGCCTTGCGTCGCCAACTGGAACAAAGTGCCATCGCCAACAAATTGCGCGCCAACGGTCTTGAGCCCCTGTCCGGGTCGCGTCAGGAGTTTGCCGCCAAGTTGCAAAATGAATCGGCTTACATGAAAGAATTTCTCGCCAAAGTCAAAGTTGATTTTTCCAGTTGAGCGCCATGGTCATTGATATACACGGGCATTTCACCACCACCCCGCCCCAGGTCTCGGAGTTTCGTGAGCGACAAATGGCGCAGTTTGCGCTAGATGGTCGTATTTTGACCGAGCCGCCCGGGGTCAGCGACGCAGAGATTCGTGCGGGCATAGAGCCCAACCAACTGGCGCGCATGAAAGAGCGGGGCGTCGATCTGACTTTGTTTTCGCCCAAGGCCGTGGGCATGGACCACCATCGGGGCAGCGAGGCCACGAATGTGGTTTGGGCGCGTTATTGCAACGATTTGGTCGCCCGCGTGTGCCGCATGTTTCCTGCGCATTTTGTAGGTGTGGGGCAATTGCCGCAGGCGGCGGGTGTGCCGCCCCGTCAAGCGGTATTCGATGAGATGCGCCGAGGTGTGGAGGAGTTGGGTTTTGTGGGCTTTAACCTCAACCCCGACCCGACCGGGGGGCGCTGGGTTGATCCACCTCTGTGGGACAAAGACTGGTGGTACCCCTTGTATGAGCAATTGGTGCGCTGGAATGTGCCGGCCATGATCCATGTCAGCGGGTCTTGTAACCCGCATTTCAATGCCGTGGCCACCCATTACATCAATGGGGATACCACTGCTTTTGTCCAGTTTCTGACCTCAGACTTGTTCAAAGATTTCCCGACGCTCAAATTCATCCTGCCTCACGGGGGTGGTGCCGTGCCCTACCATTGGGGCCGCTATCGTGGCATCGCCCAAGACATGGGCTTGCCGCCACTGGAAGACAAGGTGCTGCGAAATGTCTTTTTTGACACCTGCGTCTATCATCAACCAGGCATTGATCTATTGTTGTCGGTGGTGCCTTCTCACAATATTTTGTTCGCCTCCGAAACCTTTGGTGCGGTCAATGGCATAGATTCGCGCACGGGGCATCACTACGACCATACACGCCGTTATATTGACGCCAGTGCCCAGGCCAACGAGGCGCAAAGGCGGCAAATCTATGCCGACAATGCGTTGGGTGTTTATCCGCGACTGCGAGCAGTGTGTCCCTAAGGAAGCTCTGCAAAACTCGCTGCGTGCAAGTTTCGCAGAGCTTCCCTAAGCACCCGAGTGGTCGCGATCAAATTGGGCGACCCAATCAAAGCCCATCAGCTTAGAAAAAGCCTGAAAGTCATGCAAAGGCAGATTCAAGCCTTGAGATGAGCCGTTTTGGCTGAATTGTTGATAGACCTCGGCAAAGGACTGCGCGGCCGCGAGCATCGAAGTGACCGGAAAGATGGCCACCCGATAGCCGATTTCTTGTAATTGCTGGCGCGATAGCACCGGGGTGCGCCCCCCTTCGACCATATTGGCCAAACAGGGCAAGTCGATGGTCGCACAGATTTTGCGCATTTCTTCTTCTGATTCCGGGCTCTCAACGAACAATACATCGGCACCGGCACGGGCATACAAATCGGCGCGTCGCAGGGCTTCGTCCAGGCCCAGCGTGGTACGCGCATCGGTGCGGGCGATGATGAGAAAGTTGGCGTCTTCCCGGGTCTCAGTCGCGACCTTGATTTTCGCCACCATGTCCTCGGCCGCAATGACCCGTCGTCCCAGCATATGACCGCATTTTTTCGGGAATTCCTGATCTTCAAGCTGGATGGCACATGCCCCGGCGCGCTCGTAGCCGCGCACAGTGTGCATCACGTTGAGCAAGCCGCCATAGCCCGTGTCGCCGTCACAGATCAGAGGTGTGGAGGTGATGCTGGCCAATTGCGCGACTCGATTGGCCATGTCGGTGAAACTGGCTAACCCGGCGTCAGGCAGGCCCAAATACGACGCCACAGTGCCATAGCCCGTCATGTACAACGCATCAAAGCCCATGACATCGGCCATTTTGGCCGAGATCATCTCAAAGACTCCTGGCGCCAGCACCCACTGGCCCGAGCGCACCTTTTGAGCCAAATCAGCCCGGCGCTGGGCGTGAGTTTTCACGGATAACCCTTGTTTCAAATTTGCATGGTCCATGCGATGATTATCAACCAGGTGCCTGTGTGTGGTGTGGCACCTGCAAGAATTCATCCGGAGGTGTGATGTCTCGTTCTTTTGATCTGGCCCGGGGCTTGCGCCCCAGGGCAATGGCGTTGCTGGTGGTCGTTATGGCCTGGTTCGGTCCGGCGGCGGCTCAAGGTTGGCCTGCCAAGCCCATACGTCTGGTGGTCCCCTTCACGCCGGGTGGCGTCACCGACACCAGCGGGCGACTGATCGCTGAGCAACTGGGCAAGCGGCTGGGTCAGCAGGTGGTGGTCGATAACAAGCCGGGGGCCTCGGGCAACATCGGTACCCAGCAAGTGGCCAATGCCGAGCCTGATGGCTATACCCTGTTGTTGGGCTTTGATGGCACTCTGGTGATCAACCCGCACGTGTTCCCCAAGGTCGGGTTTGACACGGTCAGAGATTTGGCGGCCATCGGCAAAATTGGTGATGCCACGCTGATCTTGGTCTCTAATCCGCAATTCAAGCCGAAAACTTTGCGCGAAGTGATCGACGCCTCCAAGGCCGACCCCAACGGCTTGTCTTACGGGACATCGGGCACCGGCGGCACCCCCCATATTGCAGGCGAATTGTTGCGCCAGCGCACTGGTGCCAAATTCACACACATTCCTTACAAGGGTGGCGGGCAAGCCATGACCGATGTGCTGGGTGGCAACATCCCCTTGGTCTATACAGCCGTCGCCGGGGCCATTGGGCACATCAAGACCGGTCAGTTGCACCCGGTCGCTGTGAGCAGTGCGCGTCGCTCGGCCTCTTTGCCCGATGTCCCCACATTCATCGAGAGCGGAGTGCCGGACTTTGACATCAGTTCGTGGGTGGGCGTGTTGGGGCCGGCGCGATTGCCGCAGGCCATCATTCAAAAGCTCAATACCGAATTGCAAGCCGTGCTCAATGATCCAGTGGTGCGCGAAAAGCTGGCCGTGATGGGCATTGCCGCCGCGCCCGGTACGCCTCAACAGTTTGCCGAACAGATTCGCAACGACTTGCAGCGCTATGAAGGCGTGGTCAAGGCGGCGGGTATCCGACTGGAATAAGCGCCCGCGTTCAGGCCAGGCGCTTGAGGTGACGCTCGATCTGAGCCTGCACCTGTGACGGGGCCGTGCCGCCCGCCGTGCGGCGGGCTTGCAGTGAGCCACGCAGACTCAGGCACTCATAGACGTCTTGGTCAATGCTTGGGTGAAAACCCTGCAATACCGCCAGGGGTAATTCCGACAGGTCGCACTGGTGCGAAGCAGCCTCCTTGACCGCATGAGCCACAGTTTCATGGGCATCCCGAAAGGGAAGGCCTTTTTTGACCAAGTAGTCGGCCAGGTCGGTCGCAGTGGCATACCCTTTTTGTGCCGCAGCCTGCATGCCCGAGGCGTTGACCGTGATACCGCCCTCTTTCTTCCCGCTGGACGGGTTGAGTTGGCCGCCGATCATTTCGGCAAAGATGCGCAATGTATCGCGCAGGGTGTCGACCGTGTCAAAAAGCGGCTCTTTGTCTTCCTGGTTGTCTTTGTTATAGGCCAGTGGCTGGCCTTTCATCAGCGTGATCAAACCCATCAGGTGACCAACCACACGACCGGTTTTGCCGCGGGCCAGTTCTGGCACATCAGGGTTTTTCTTCTGCGGCATGATAGAGCTGCCGGTGGTGAAGCGATCGGCAATGCGTACGAAGCCAAAGTTCTGGCTCATCCATAAAATCAGCTCTTCGCTCAGACGGCTGATGTGAACCATGCACAGGCTGGCGGCGGCGGTGAACTCTATGGCGAAATCCCGGTCACTCACACCATCCAGACTGTTCTGGCATAACTGCGGCTGGCCCGCTGTGTCCACCATGCCCAAGGTACGGGCCACACGTTCGCGGTCCAGCGGGTAAGTGGTGCCGGCCAGTGCGGCGCTGCCCAATGGCAGCCGGTTGGTGCGGCGGCGGACATCGTGCATGCGTTCTTCGTCACGGGCAAACATTTCGACATAGGCCAGCAGGTGGTGTGCAAAGCTGACTGGTTGCGCCACTTGAAGGTGTGTGAAGCCGGGCATGATCACATCCACATGGTCGCGCGCCACACTGACCAAGGCGCTTTGTAATTCACGCAGCAAGGCAATCAGGCCGTCGATTTCAGTGCGCAGCCAAAGCCGCACATCGGTGGCCACCTGGTCATTGCGGCTGCGACCGGTGTGCAGTCTTTTGCCGGCGTCGCCGATCAGCTGGGTCAGCCTGGCCTCAATGTTCAGATGCACGTCTTCCAGATCGAGCTGCCACTGAAATTGGCCACTTTCAATTTCTTGCCGAACCTGTTCCATGCCGCGTGCGATGGCCCGCCCATCGTCCGCCGAGATGATGCCTTGTGCGGCCAGCATTTCAGCGTGCGCCAGAGAACCCTGGATATCGGCTTGCCAAAGCCTTTGGTCAAAAAAAACGCTGGCGGTGTAGCGCTTGACCAGATCGCTCATGGGTTCGCTGAACAAGGCTGACCAGGCTTGGGCTTTTTTGTCGAATTGGTTGGTGCTCATGGCACGATTTTAGGCGCTGGGGAGGCCACATGGTGCTAGGATGTGCTCAGGTTTTATCCACATCCGGTTCAAGCCGGCCGTTTATCGTGAAATTGACCATCGCCACCCGTGAAAGTCGCCTGGCCCTTTGGCAAGCCGAGCATGTTCAATCCTTGTTGCGCCAGCAGGGCCATGAAGTCCATCTTCTGGGCATGACCACGCAAGGGGACCAGATTTTGGACCGCTCGCTGAGCAAAGTCGGGGGCAAGGGCCTCTTTGTCAAAGAGCTGGAAGTGGCGCTTGAGCAGGGGCACGCAGATTTGGCGGTTCATTCCCTGAAAGACGTACCGATGGATTTGCCGACCGGTTTCGCCTTGGCGGGCGTGATGGCGCGCGAAGACCCCCGCGATGCCTGGGTGTCTGCGCACCACGCCCGGCTCGAAGATTTGCCTCAGGGGGCGGTGGTGGGCACCTCCAGCCTTCGCCGTACGGTCCTATTGCGTGCCCTGCGCCCCGATTTGCGCATTGAGCCCTTGCGTGGCAACCTCGATACCCGCTTGCGCAAGCTCGATGAGGGCCATTACGCGGGCATCATTTTGGCCGCCGCAGGACTGAAACGGTTGGGTTTGGCCGCCCGCATCCGGCATATTTTCAGCACCGAGCAAATGCTGCCTGCGGCCGGGCAGGGGGCGCTGGGGCTTGAGATTTGTGCATCGCGTGAAGATCTGGTTCAGGCCTTGGCTTTTTTGGCTCACCATCCCACTTGGCTGACTGTGGCCGCTGAACGAGCCGTCAGCCGAGCCATGGGGGGCAGTTGCTCTATGCCCTTGGCGGCACACGCCGAGCTTCAGGGGGAGCAGCTCAGTTTGCGTGCGGCCTGGGGGGACCCAGAGGGCGAACCCCGCTTGTTGCAGGCCCGGGTTCAAGGCCCGGTCCGCACCTTGGCCGAGGCCGAAAGCCTGGGCTTGCACGTGGCTGACCAGCTCAAGGCACTGGGTGCCCGCTGAGTCAAGCCGCCCCAGGTTTGACCAGTTCATGGCAGCTTCTTCCCTGATCCTGACCAGACCGGCATCTGAGGGGGATGCCTGGCAAGTTTTTTTCAATCGGCATGGATGGACCACCCATGCCTGGCCACTGATCGAAATCCAGCCCCTGAGCCCCCTTGAAAACAAGTTGGACGAGGCGTGGCAGTCACTGGGCACCTGTCAGGCGGCCATGTTTGTCAGCAAGGCGGCGGTCCGGCATTTTTTTGCCCATCAGACGGCCCCTTCCAAATGGCCAGACGGTGTACGCGCCTGGTGCACCGGGCCGGGCACCCGCCAGGCTCTGTTGAAACATGGCGTCCCGCCCCAACTCATCGATCAGCCTGCGGCTGGGTCCACGTGGGACACCGAGCATTTGTGGCCAGTGGTGTCAGCGCAGGTCAGCCCTGGATGTCGTGTGTTGTTGGTCCGTGGCACCGATGAAAGTCCCGTCGCCATGCAGGCGGGTCAGGGGGTGGGCCGCGATTGGCTGGCCAAACAACTGGCCGGGCGTGGAGCCGAGGTGGTCTGGGCCGTGGCCTACCGCCGTGCATGCCCCCAGTGGGATTGGGGCCAAACTGACCTGGCCCGAAGGGCGGCCAGTGATGGCTCTGTCTGGGTCTTTTCAAGCACCCAGGCTCTGACCCATTTGGGCCAGCTGTTGACTGGGCAGGATTGGACCCGATCCAGTGCCGTGGCCACCCACCCCCGAATCGCCGCCCATGCCCAGGCCCTGGGCTTTGTCCGCGTGTTGACATGTCCACCAGCCCCCGAGGATGTGCTGGCTTCATTAAAATCTGGTCTATGACTTCAGGCGACTCCCCGCATACCGAACCCGGACCCGCCACATCCGAGCCTGCCGATGCCTCTCGCTCCCGCATGATCTGGGGGGCCTGGGCAGTGGCGGTCTTGGCCCTGAGCCTGTGTGCCATGCTTTGGGTCAAACTCGGATCGGTGCAAGAAATGTTGGCTCGACAAACCACCGACAGCGGGTTGCTCGCCACGGAAGCACGCTCTTCGGCCCGTCAGGCCGAAGAACTGGCGCGCGACAATGCAGCGCGCCTGGCTTTGGCCGAGGCCAAGATCACGGAAATCCATTTGCAACGCGCGCAACTAGACCAATTGATGCAAAGCCTCAGTCGGGCGCGAGACGAAAACTTATTGGCCGATTTTGAGTCGGCGTTGCGCCTGGCCGAGCAACAAACCCAATTGACCGGCAGTTTGCAACCCCTGATCGCGGCCTTGCGCACGGTCGAGCAAAGACTCTCCAAGCAGGTCAACCCCAAATTCACCGCTTTGCAACGGGCTGTCGCCCGCGACCTGGAGAAAATGACGTCCATAGGCTTGCTCGATACCCCGGGCATGCTGTTGAGGCTCGATGGACTGATTGCACAGATGGATGAATTGCCTTTACAAAACTCCGTTGGCCGCCTGGAAAAACCAAGCCCTGAAGACAACCCCGCTGCGGGTTGGCAGCGGGCCATCAGCAAAGATTGGTGGGGCACGGTATTTGCCGCTTTTTGGGACGATTTGCGTGGCCTGGTGCGCATCAGCCGGATAGACCATCCAGATGCCAGCCTATTGGCACCAGAACAATCTTTTTTCCTGCGCGAGAACCTGAAGTTGCGACTGCTCAATGCCCGTCTGGGTTTGTTGTCACGTCAATTTGAAAGCGCCCGTGCCGATTTGCAAACCAGTCAGCGCGATTTGGGGCGTTTCTTCGACATGGAAAATCGTGACGCCCGCCAGGCGATGGCGCTCTTGCAACAGATGCAAGGGGAAATCCGTCAGGTCAAGTTGCCGCGCATGGATGAGACAATGGCGGCACTGGAAGCCCTGGCGGCGGGTCGTTGACCATGAGATGGGTCCTTTGGCTGTTGGGGTTGTTTTCTGTGGCGGTGGCCACGGCCTTTATCGCCGGTCAAAGCGAGGGGACCGTCAGCATTTTCTGGGCCCCCTACCGATTGGACTTGTCGTTCAATCTTTTTGCCTTGATGCTCATTTTGGGTTTCGTCTTTGTCTACGGCGTTTTGCGCGCGGTCTCGGCCCTCTTCGATTTGCCCCGACAGGCGCGACGTTGGCGTTTGCTACAAAAAGAGCGTGCCGTGCATGCGGCCTTGTTCGACGCCCTGGCGCTGATGCTGACGGGTCGCTATGTGCGCGCCCGCAAGTCAGCCCAGCAAGCACTGGACCTCGAAACTGAATGGCGTGAAAACGTGCGTTTGGGCGAAAGCCTGCCGCGTCACTTGGGTCAGCTTCGCATCATGGCCGAACTGGTGGCGGCTGAAAGCGCGCACGCCCTGCGCGATCGAGCCGGTCGTGACCAACATCTGGCCCAGGCCTTGGCCCAAGACAAGCAGGGCCTGCAACCCCAGTTGAGCGAAGCCATCGACGCGGCCAGATTGAGTGCGGCCCGCTGGAGCCTGGCCGATCGCGATGCCGAACTGTCATTGCGCCAGCTCGACGAGCTGCCACGTGGCCTGGGCAGACGCACATTGGCCTTGCGTTTGCGCCTGAAGGCCAGCCGACTGCTGCACCGTCATGCCATGGCGCTGGAGACGGCTCGAATGCTGACCAAACATGGGGCTTTTTCTGCCAGTGCGTCAGACAGTTTGCTGCGCAGCCTGGCCTTGAGCAGCCTGGCGGAATGTGAAACCGCCGAACAGGTGAGCCGATTGTGGGCTCAATTGACCCCGACCGAAATCCAGGACCGTGAGTTGGCCAGGGCGGCAGCCCAGCACTGGTTGGGGCTGGGCGGTGAGCCTGGACACGCTTTGCTATGGCTCATGCCCCAGTGGGCTCTTTGGGTACAGGGTGGCGAGCCACTACCAACCACTGAGCGGGTCGCATTGACCCTGGTGCTAGAGCGTGCCCTGGCCGCTTTACCCCCCGATGCCGAGTGGCTGCAGCGCATCGACCGGGCGGCCCAGCAATGGCCCAACCAGGCCGAATTGCACTATCTTGCGGCTTGTGTCTGTATGCGCCATGGTTTGTGGGGCAAGGCCCAACAATCGCTGGACCGCTGTGCCGGGCGGCTGGCCGACCCCGAATTGATCCGACGCGCCAGCGTGCGTCTGGCTGAGTTGGCCGAGCAGCGCGGCGACCAGGCCCTGGCCGCCCGCCACTGGAAAAACGCAGCCCAAGCCTGAGGATAAAATAAACCTAAGGGTCTAAACCCAGGAGACTGAATTGAGCTGGCTCGAAAAACTATTACCCCCCAAAATTCAACACACAGATCCGGCTGATCGACGCAGTGTGCCCGAGGGCTTGTGGATCAAATGCCCCAGTTGCGAGACCGTTCTTTACAAAACCGATCTGGAACAGAACCACAATGTATGCCCACAATGTGCACATCACCATCGCATCGGGGCCAGGGCCAGGTTGGATTTGTTCCTCGATCCGGAGGGGCGCTACGAAATAGGCCAAGAGGTGTTGCCCGTTGACGCCTTGAAATTCAAAGACAGCCGCCGTTACCCGGAACGACTCAAAGAAGCCCTCGAAACCACCAGCGAGACCGACGCCCTGATTGTCATGGGCGGTGCTCTGCACAGCTTGCCCGTGGTGGTCGCGTGTTTTGAATTTGATTTCATGGGCGGGTCCATGGGGTCGGTGGTGGGCGAACGTTTTGTGCGGGGCGTGCAAACGGCCATCGAACAGAAGGTGCCATTCATCTGTTTCACGGCCACCGGAGGCGCACGCATGCAAGAGGGCCTTTTGTCGCTGATGCAAATGGCCAAAACCAATGCAGCGCTCACCCGTCTGGCGAAGAAGGGCTTGCCTTATATCAGTGTCTTGACTGACCCGACCATGGGTGGCGTGTCTGCTGGCTTTGCGTTTGTGGGCGATGTGGTGATTGCCGAGCCCAAGGCGCTGATCGGCTTTGCCGGCCCCCGTGTGATCGAAAACACCGTTCGTGTCACCTTGCCCGAGGGCTTTCAAAGGGCCGAATTTTTGCAGGAAAAAGGCGCACTCGATTTCATTTCAGACCGGCGTGACCTGCGCAAGACCATTGCCAGTGTCTTGGCCATGTTGCAACGCCAACCCGCCGACGCCATTGAATAAGGCCCCTTGTTCGACCGACAAAAAAGGCGAGCCCCTCTGGCTCGCCTTTTTTTCAGGCAGACTGTGTTGTGACTTCAGTTCTGAGCCTCGTCAGCGATCAGGTCGGGGTTCAGACGACGTCCTCTGGGGTCCACATAATAGCCCCCGTATTCGGTGTATTTCAGCACATGCTGGCCACAGCGCTGGCAGTGGTGGATGTCACATCGATTGACCGGGTGATGGGCCAGCGAAACGGGCGCATCGGGTGACTCGTAGCGCGTGCCGTTGGGGTGAAACTCTTCAAAGGTGGGTTCCAGTACCTCGATATCGCGTACCGTGGCCACGGCTGGCAAACGGGCGTCATCCCAATCGGCCCCGCCCAAGCTGTCCCAGCCGCTACAGCGTTTCAGGGGGCAGTCACAGGGCTTGGCCGGGCTGGCCGCGCACATGTCGCGCAATTGCTGCGCACGAGAAATGCGCGGCAATGCCATCAGCGCTTGGCCGACACGTCGCGACGGGGTGAGCCGGTGAAGAGCTGGCGCGGACGGCCAATCTTGTACTCGGGGTCACCGATCATTTCGTTGAGTTGCGCGATCCAGCCGACCGTGCGGGCCAGGGCAAAAATGCCGGTGAAGAGGTTGACCGGGATGCCGATGGCGCGTTGCACGATGCCTGAGTAGAAGTCCACGTTCGGGTAGAGCTTGCGCTGCACGAAGTAGTCGTCTTCCAGAGCGATTTTTTCCAGCGCTTTGGCCAGTTTGAACAGCGGGTCGTTTTCCAGGCCCAATTCGGCCAGCACCTCGTTACAGGTTTCCTGCATCAACTTGGCGCGCGGGTCGTAGTTTTTGTACACGCGGTGCCCGAAGCCCATGAGCTTGACACCAGAGTTCTTGTCTTTGACCTGGTTCATGAACTCGCCCACTTTGGCCACGCCGCCCATTTTCTGGATGTCTTCCAGCATGTTCAGACAGGCCTCGTTGGCACCGCCGTGGGCAGGGCCCCACAGGCAGGCGACCCCTGCGGCAATGGCGGCAAAGGGGTTGGTGCCCGATGAGCCGCACAGGCGAACGGTGGAAGTAGAGGCGTTTTGTTCGTGATCGGCATGCAAGATGAAAATGCGATCGAGCGCACGCTCAAGCACGGGGCTCACGACATACTCTTCGCATGGGGTACCAAACATCATGCGTAAAAAGTTGCCGGCATAGCTCAGGCTGTTTTGCGGGTACATATAGGGCTGACCTATTCCGTATTTGTAGGCCATGGCGACCAGCGTCGGCAATTTCGCGATCAATCGAATGGCTGCGATGTGGCGATGTTCGGCGTTGTTGATGTCGGTGCTGTCGTGATAGAAGGCCGAAAGGGCGCCAATCAGACCGGTCAACACGGCCATTGGGTGCGCATCACGGCGAAAACCGCGAAGGAAGAATTGCATCTGCTCGTTGACCATGGTGTGGTTGGTCACGGTTTTATGGAACTCTTTGCTCTGGGTCTCGTCAGGCAGTTCGCCATTGAGCAGCAAATAGCAGGTGTCGAGATAGTCGACGCTGTTGGCCAATTGTTCGATGGGATAGCCGCGATAAAGCAGCTCGCCTTTGTCACCGTCGATGTAGGTGATGGCCGATTGGCAAGAGGCAGTGGACAGGAAGCCGGGGTCATAGGTGAACATGCCGGTCTGCCCGTAAAGCTTGCGGATATCGATCACGTCCGGGCCGATATTGCCGTTATAAACCGGCAGCTCAATGCTGGGATGACCGTTGGAGAACGACAGTGTGGCTTTATATTCGGCTTGTTTCATGATGGTTCCTTTGGTTCAAGTCTATCGCAAGGCTACTGCCTGAGCAGGCGCAGCAAGTGTTGGACATCCTCTTGATCGAGGTCCGGGGTCAAAGGCTTGCGATCGAGCAAAAGATCGAGCAAGTCGTTGTCGCTCAATTCCATCAGCACATACATGGCCCGGGCCTGTCCAACCGTCAGGCGGGATTCGTGTTGCTGAAAAAAACGTTCAATGAAAAGGTCGTTTTCCAGCAAACCGCGTCGGCAGCGCCAGCGCAGTTTGCTAAGGGCGCGCTCACCCAAAGGCTGTTTGGCATCCAGGCCTTCGAGTAAGGGGTCGCCCAAACTTTCCAATTGTGGTGACTGCAAGTTGCGCGCCTGTATGGTGCATCAGACGGCGCGACGCACCATCAGTTCTTTGATTTTGCCGATGGCCTTGGTGGGGTTCAGTCCCTTGGGGCAGACATCGACGCAATTCATGATGGTGTGGCAGCGGAACAGACGGTACGGGTCTTCCAGATTGTCCAAACGCTCACTGGTGGCCTGGTCACGGCTGTCGGCAATGAAGCGGTAGGCTTGCAACAAGCCGGCGGGTCCGACGAATTTGTCGGGGTTCCACCAGAATGAAGGGCAGCTGGTGGAGCAACTGGCGCACAAAATGCATTCGTACAGGCCGTTTAGCTCGTCGCGCTCTTCGGGCGATTGCAGGCGCTCTTTTTCAGGCGGCAGTGTGTCGTTGACCAAATAGGGCTTGATCGAGTGGTACTGCTTGAAGAATTGGGTCATGTCGACGATGAGATCGCGGATGACCGGCAAGCCCGGCAGGGGCTTGAGCACGATGGTGTCGGGCAAGCTGCGCATATTGGTCAGGCAGGCCAGGCCGTTTTTGCCGTTGATGTTCATGGCGTCAGAGCCACAGACCCCTTCGCGGCATGAACGGCGATACGACAGACTCGGGTCTTGTGCCTTGAGCTTGATCAGCGCGTCGAGCAACATGCGCTCGTGGCCATCGAGCTCGATCGTGACCGTTTGCATGTACGGCTTGGCGTCTTTTTCCGGGTCGTAACGGTAAATCTTGAAGGTGCGTTGCATGAATGAACTCCGGCTCAGAAAGTGCGGACCTTGAGCTCGATGCTCTCGACGGTCAGGGGTTTCAGGTTGACTGGCTTATAGGTCAGGCTGTTGTTGGCGCTGTGCCACAAAGTGTGTTTGAGCCAATCGCGGTCATTGCGGCCATTGGGGTTCTCCGGGGTGTCGCCGTAATCATCCACGGTGTGCGCACCACGGCTTTCTTTGCGGGCAGCAGCCGATTCCATCGTGGCTTGGGCGCACTCAATGAGGTTTTCAACTTCCAGGGCCTCGATGCGGGCGGTGTTGAAGACTTTTGAGTTGTCCTTCAGGCCGATGGCCTTGACGCGCTCGCGGATTTCGGCGATCTTGCGCACACCCTCGTCCATGCTGGCCTGGGTGCGGAACACACCGGCGTGACGTTGCATGGTTTGGCGGATGTCGTTGGCCACATCTTGGGCGTATTCGCCGTTTTTGGCAGATTCCAGGCGCGCCAGACGGGCCAAGGTCAGGTCGGCGGCGTCGGCTGGGATCGGCTTGTGGGTCTTGTTTTTCAGGTTGAACTCAACAATATGGTTGCCCGCAGCACGGCCAAACACCAACAAGTCAAGCAATGAGTTGGTGCCCAGGCGGTTGGCGCCATGCACCGACACGCAAGAACATTCGCCCACGGCATATAGACCGTTGATGGGGTCGGCGTGGCTGTTGGCTGTCTGGGACACCACTTGGCCGTGGATGTTGGTCGGGATGCCACCCATCTGATAGTGGATGGTGGGGACCACGGGGATAGGCTCTTTGGTGATGTCGACGTTGGCAAAGTTGTGCCCGATTTCGTACACCGAGGGCAGGCGTTTCATGATGGTCTCGGCACCCAGGTGGTCGAGTTTGAGCAGCACATAGTCTTTGTTGGGGCCGCAACCACGGCCTTCTTTGATTTCCTGATCCATGGAGCGCGACACAAAGTCGCGCGGAGCCAGGTCTTTCAGTGTCGGGGCATAACGCTCCATGAAGCGTTCGCCTTCAGAGTTGAGCAAAATGGCACCTTCGCCCCGGCAACCCTCGGTCAGCAGCACGCCGGCCCCCGCCACGCCAGTGGGGTGAAATTGCCAGAACTCCATGTCTTCGAGCGGAATGCCGGACCGAGCGGCCATGCCCAGACCGTCGCCGGTGTTGATGAAGGCATTGGTCGAGGCCGCAAAAATTCGACCCGCGCCGCCGGTGGCCAGCATCACGGTTTTGGCTTCCAAAATGTAGAGGTCGCCGGTTTCCATTTCAAGCGCGGTCACGCCCACCACGTCTCCGTCGGCGTCGCGAATCAGGTCCATGGCCATCCACTCGACAAAGAAATTGGTTTTGGCCTTGACGTTTTGCTGGTACAGGGTGTGCAGCATGGCGTGGCCAGTGCGGTCGGCGGCGGCGCAGGCACGCTGGACGGGCTTTTCGCCGTAATTGGCGGTGTGGCCGCCAAAGGGGCGCTGGTAGATGGTGCCATCAGGGTTGCGGTCAAAGGGCATCCCCATGTGTTCCAAGTCGTAGACCACCTTGGGCGCTTCCCGGCACATGAATTCGATGGCATCTTGGTCGCCCAGCCAGTCAGAGCCCTTCACGGTGTCGTAAAAGTGGTAGTGCCAATTGTCTTCCGACATATTGCCCAAGCTGGCACCGATGCCGCCTTGAGCAGCCACAGTGTGCGATCGGGTGGGGAACACTTTGGACAGCACCGCCACATTCAGGCCGGCACGCGCCAGTTGCAGCGAGGCACGCATGCCCGAGCCACCAGCGCCGACGATCACCACATCAAATTTGCGGCGTGCGATATTGCTTGCAGAAAACATGAATCAGAGCCTCCAGAGAACTTGGATCGCCCAGCCGCCACAGGCGACCAGCCAAACGATGGTGAACACCTGCAGTGCCAGACGCACGCCGACAGGCTTGACATAATCCATCCAGATGTCGCGCACGCCAATCCAGACATGGTAGATCAGCGCGACGATCACGGCGAAGGTCAGGGCCTTCATCCACTGGGCGGCAAATATGCCCGCCCACTTGTCGTAGCCGATGTCGCCCCGGCCCATCATCAGCTGCGCCAGCACGAGCACAGTGAAAAGAACCAGCAAGGCGGCAGTGACCCTTTGGGCCAACCAGTCGCGCAGGCCGTAGTGGGCACCGACCACGATGCGTTTTGCGCCGTAATTCACAGACATGTTTGTACTCCCTTGTTCAATCAGTAAAGGCCAAACAACTTGGCGCCCAACACCACCGTCAGGGCGATGCTCAGGGCCAGAGTCAGAACGGCAGACGACTTGCCGAATTCTTTGCTCACCGCATGGTGCGCGTCCATGTAGAGGTGGCGCAAACCGGCGATCAGGTGGTGCAAATAGGCCCAGATCAGGGCCAGTGCCACCAATTTCAAAAACCAACCGGGCATAAAGCCAATGCCGATATTGAAGGCGGCTTTGAAGCGAGCGAAGGAAATCTCGCTCGACACCGAGGTGTCAAAGAGCCAAATGATGAAGGGCAACAAGAGAAACATCAGCGCCCCGCTGATGCGGTGCAAGATGGAGACGATGCCTGCCGCCGGCAAGCGGTAGGTGGTCAGGTCTTTAAAGGCATTGATGTTGCGAAATTCAGGTCTCTTTTGGGTCGTGTCTGACATGTGAGGTGCTTTCTTGGGACGAGGGCTCAAGACGGGCCATTGGACGGTCGTGGCGCAGGGATTCTATTTGAACGCCGTTATCTGACAGCAAGATTTCATGTGTCGGTCGTATGGAGTTGCTAATGAAGCTCTGCAAAACCCCATGCGTCGTTTCATCCCAAACTCGGGCGCCCTGCTTCGTTGGACTTCTTGCAGATATCTTCGGATATCTGCTTCGAAATCCGCCTTGCATGGCATCCCGATTTTGGGCGAAACTTGCA
>JACCDW011377909.1_pt1 | contig 68734 bp, 58 predicted proteins | sample 7449781 | NCBI WGS metagenome assembly JACCDW01 (sample SAMN15323449, study PRJNA562643) | freshwater metagenome | isolation source: river surface water | place: USA:Blue River Watershed | collected 2017-08-18
AACAGCAACGGAAACAGCAACGGAAACAGCAACGGAAACAGCAACGGAAACAGCAACGGAAACAGCAACGGAAACAGCAACGGGAATAATGGCGGTGGCAACAATGGCGGCGGTAACGGCGGTAACGACGGAAAAGCCAACGACAATGGTGGCGGAAATGATGGTGGCGACGGAGACAATGGTGGCGATGGCCGTGGAAATGGTGGAAATGGAAAAAATTAGCTCAGAGAAAGTTAAGGCCTTTGGTCTGTTCGTGATCTAAAACCGCTTGTTTCATCAGACATAAAAAAAGCCCATCAAATCTTGATGGGCTTTTTTTATGGGGCGGCGGGATTTACTTCGCGCTCCTGCGCTCCGCCCTTCGGGCTCGGCTTTCGCCTCGTGCAAAAAGGCCCTCTTGGCCTTTTTGTGAACTGACTTCATTCACCTCACCAACCGTACAAATTTAAAAAGCCCATCACTTCGTGATGAGCTTTTTAAATTGGTCGGGGCGGCGGGATTTGAACCCACGACCCCTTGCACCCCATGCAAGTGCGCTAGCCAGGCTGCGCCACGCCCCGATACCAAAAGTATTGGCAAGGTAAAGCGATCGCCTTTTGCGGTCAAGAAAATTAACTTTTCTGGCTTCCCTCATCAGTAGATCAGCCAAACAAAATAACTCGCCGCGCTAAAGCAAAGCCCCATAGACCTGTGACTTATAGAAATGAAAAATGCGCCCACTCTTTTACGAGAAGGCGCATGCAATGAAATCCACAATTCTTTAATGACCTTGGTCTACTGAGCGTACTTTTGCAGCTCTTCATACCCTGGCAAAGACGACAAATCAGGAACCACTACAATCGCTACCCTTCGGTTCGCGGCACGACCTTCAGGGGTCTCGTTGGGCTGAACTGGATGGGTGTCCGCATAGCTTGCTGCACTCACGCGATCCGCGGGCATTCCACTATCGATCATCATTCGCACCACACTCAATGCGCGAGCAGAGGCCAGTTCCCAGTTGGAAGGAAATACTGGGGTGCTAATGGGCATATTATCCGTATGTCCTTCTACCTGAAATTTTTTCCCTGGAATCGAAGCTAACTGAGCTGCCACTTCTTTCATAGCACTCACCCCTTCTTTCGACAGCTTGGCAGAACCAGCTGGGAACAAGACGTCAGACCCCAAGCTCACCACCATTTTTCCGTCAACAATTCGCACAGACAAGGTTCCTGCATCGGTAAGTTTTTTGAATCTTCTAGTGAGATCCGCGAACTCCTGAAGGCGCTTTTTTTGCTCAGCCTGGCGAGATTTCATTTCTTCCATAGCTTTGCGCATTTCATCCAACGAGGCTTGTAACTGACCACGATCTTTTGTGGTGTTTAGTAACTTTCCTTCTAAAGCTTGGATATTTTTTTGATTTTCTTCATTGGCAGCACGTTCTTGGGCAAGCTGATTTTCCAAGTCCGTTACTATCGTTTTGTGTTTTCCGCTGGAAACGCAACCCGAAAGGGCAACAATAGCCATCGTCCATATGATCTTTTTCATCGGTCCTCCGTGCTGAATTATTTTTCTTGAGACCCTAGTGTAAGGAACTCTTGCAGCATCGGTCAACCAATGATTACTCTTTCGTCACACGATAAACGGCATCGGCTTTATCATCTGAGATTAAAATTGATCCATCGGGTAATTCTAACACGTCCACCGGTCGACCCCAGGCAGAGGAACCTCGCAAAAATCCATAAATGAACGGACTCGACTTCGGCTTTGGTCCAGAAAGATCGATCAACGTTACTTGATATCCCACAGGGTCCGTTCGATTCCACGATCCATGTTCCGCAACTAAAATTCCTTTTGGTTGTTTTACAAACTTCATCCCGAGAGGCGCCGAATGCGCCGGAAATTCATGTAAAGGTGTGGTGAATTTTTGGGTGCACACCACATTTTTTCCAAACTCAGGGTCCGAAATAATTCCGTGACAAAAAGGAAAACCAAAGTGCTCTTGTGCTTTTGAAACTTTATTCAACTCACAAGGGGGAATCGTATCTCCCATCCAATCTCTTCCATTATCCGTAAACCAAAGCTCTTTTGTATCCGGATTCCAATCAAAACCCACCGTGTTGCGAATTCCCTTAGCAACAAGTTCTCGTTTTTTTCCGTCTGGACTCACTCTGTGAATGGCGGCATATAGGTCCGAATCTTTATCACAAACATTGCATGGGGCACCGACGGGAACATACAACCAACCATCAGGACCGAAAGCAATGTACTTCCAACCATGGTGAGTGTCTGTAGGAAATGTAGGCCCCCAAACCTCTGGAACTGTTTCCTTTTCCAGTTTCTCGTCAACTTTTGCGATTCTTCTCAATTGCGAAATTTCTGCAATATACAAATCTCCATTTCGATAGGCCACTCCGTTGGGTGAATTTAAATTCTTCGCCAGAACCTTTACTCCGTCAGATTTTCCATCCTTATTTTTATCTGGCAACAATGCATAAACGTTTCCAGCGCTTCTCGATCCAACATAAACAACACCATCTTTCCCTAAGGTTAAAGATCGGGCATTCTCCACGTTAGACGCATACACAGATAACTTAAAGCCAGCAGCGACTTTTGCGCGCTCAATAGGAGGGTTCGCATAAGATAGAACCGACAAAACAAAGAGTAGGAAAATATTCATTCCTAAAACTTGCTACTCGTTCTTGAGAAAAACAAGATCTAACCAGCCTTGCCAGTTCGTTTCCTGATAAAATCGGGATTCTAAAAATTCAGTGCGGCGTTTTTGATACTCTCGAGTCTCCACGGGAAGCCATAGAGACAAGGCTTTGGGGAAAAATCCCAGCCGTTTCGTATTTTCATCCATCAGGTAAGAGTCACCGTAGGCATACGAAAGAACAGAACGTTGCAAAGCAATTTCCGCATTCTCGATGGCCTCTAATAGCAATTGAGAACCTCGAGTAAAATCGCCCCTGCCTTCTGCCTCTTGAAGAAGTAGTTTCAATAAAGAAAAAAATACAGACAGATCCTGCGCGCTTCCCTCAAAGCTTGGAACATTCTGCAAAACAAATCGAATATCCATCGAACGAAGCGGATCTTCCTTTAAATAATTTTCTAGTGCTAGACCAAGTTTCGTCAACGTAGGGATCAAATAGTTTTTGGCCTCAATAGAAGTAAGAGAACTTGAGGTCATGAATTTTTGCGCATGAGGATCACTTCTCCCCTGTAGTCCACTTCTTGGATCTAAACTTTTTTTCATTAGCGCTGGAAGCATCTTCGCCACAAAATAGGGCTCATCATTTTCCGAAACACTTTCTGTATTTGCTTTTTTCTCACCAAAAAAACGTCCAGTATTCATTTCGTAAATCATTCTACGATACGGTAAACCCAAAAAGTTCTGAATCTGTGTCGAACCAACAACGAACCTAGCTGAATCCGACAACTCATATGCAACTTCAAACATTTGCATCAAACAAGAATCAGAAGCATAAACATCTGCAGAGCGACCACGTTCTCTGGCCAACGAACGCAACGAAAGTCGAAGATCTGGAATCGACAGTCTGTCTCCGGAAGATTGGCGAAATGCGATGCCTCCAAAAGATTCATCTTTTTCCATTTGTGGAAACTTTGGTAAATCCCTTTTCTCGAGATATCGACTTTCTGCCGAGTTTTTTATGGGGTAAGCCTTCCAGCCCTGCCCATGCCCCCACACAATCACCATTAAATATTTGGATGGATAATTTTTCGCTCCCCAAAGTAAAAAATCTTCAAACCTTTCTCTCGAATCTTGAGGCCTAGATTCTTTTAATTTCGAAACCGTGGGCGAACGTATGCTTTCCAATGTCTGGTCTTCGAATTCCTTTGGAGACTTCGATTCATAGGCAATATTTTGTTCAAAAATATGAATTCTTCGTTCGTCGTTTTTTAGGATTCCATCGACCTGTACAATGAGATCGAGTTTGTCGGTAGATCCTGCAGAATCGGATCCTTCGAAGGAAGCCTCCATCTCATAGAGATCCATCAGGGCGTACGGAAAAAGATCATTGTCTGCCGCCATATAGACCAGTACTGTCCAGTCCTTTTCACAATCTTGCCTCTGGGTTCGTTCGTAATATTCTTGATAGCTTGAGTCGGCGAACTTTCCTTCTCCCCTCTTCCATTCTGAACGGCAAGACGGCAGATCCCCCGCCCAAACTTGAACGAGGGAGATCAAAAAGAAAAGTGCTAGATTCATCCGCTTGAACCTTCTATCAATCGATTTTGTTATTGGAGATCTTAATCAAGCTCTCAACGATGGCAGCCAAAGGCGCTCCACCAAGAGAGTTTCTCTGAGCAATCTCTTGCCAATCGCGAGGCATAGCTTTTTTTCCATCCCAGGCTTTCGTAGAGCCCAACATTTCATCTCCAGGAGAGACGGCTCTTGCTTTTGGAGGAGCTGTCCATAAAAAATCTGGGTGAGCGTTTCGATACCACTCTCCTCCGATGATTTTTCCTTTAGCATCAATTTCCAAATCATATTGGTAAGTAACCGAATTGATGGAGTCGTAATTTTCGTTGTCTTCTTCCTCGGTGGTGGGCTCGTTTTCCACAGTATAATTCACCTTCATAGAAATCCCCACCACTGCAACTGCCTCAGGAGATCGAAATTTCTTAAACTTATCTTTACTAAATTCGTCCATGGAAACGGTGGCGTCTTCTAAGGAATCCACGGCTTTGAGTGTCTGAGGATTAAAATACTCATAACTATAAGACTGAATGGGGTGATTCCACACCTCGTAATCAAAGGTGGCGTCCATCACCAAGCTTCTTTTCGCGAGTCCGATCTGATTCACCACAGCCATGTGCCAGGTGCCAGGGTTCGTATCGAAGCAACCCGTATCGATGACTCGCCCTTCTTTGTTTTGCTTTGGCTTTTTCTCATCGCATCGAGAACCAATAAATTTTGTTTCTCCAGGACTAACAGCCCACAATAAGGAAGCAAGGGCCTTAATGTCTGAAGGGTAAAATTTAATCCACGTTTGTCCATCAGCCGCTAAGACCTTGATCGCACTCTTAGGACGTTCCATCACATAGGCAGCAACAGCCCAGCCGTGACAGATCCCCATCCAAGATTCCACTTCACCAGAGGATCGATAGTATTGCTCCCCTTCAGCAAGAGCTTTTCTCGTTAAGGTTTTCGTATTGTCACCCACTAGCAAGTCGTATTTCTCTGCGGGAGAGAGGTTGTCGATGGAGGAAGCGTTAGGAAAATGAATTTGGTCGATAGTCTTCATCACGAAGTCACTGTTCTTTTTCCAGCTTTTCGAATTCGGAAACGAGGAATCCGCATATCGATAGGCCAACTGACCTTGATACAACGACCAATAATGATCTGACCAAGGGTTCACTTTCACTGCGCCCTCTAGAAGATTCTTTTTTTCCATGTCTTGTAAAGAACGAATGACTTTCGATCCTGCATCCACTAAGTCGGCCACTTCGTCTTCGGCATTGATTCCGGCACGGCCTCTTAATTTTCGAAGAGAATTTTTTGCGTCGATATAATCTTGGTTTTCAATGTCTTCGCGAGAAAAAAAGGAGATGGAATTTTCTTTGGCTTTTTGTGGAATCGTATTGAGAAATTCTTTGGGATTTTCATCAAACTGCCTCAGTAAGTCGTTGAGAGACTCTGCTTTCGCAGCCGTAGGAAGTGTCAGAAGGGTTACCATCAAGAAAATAGGGTTCATTTTGAAAAACTCTCCAGAGAAATGGGGGCGATTTTTTGTGTTGCCGTTCGGAATCTTAGGTACCATCATCAATAACTCGCTGCAATAGACGCAATTGGCTATTCTTGACAGCTGAGGCGGAAAGTTGTTTGACGCTGGTGGCACTAACCGATATAGAGGGGGCAGGAGAATCCTATGATTTGGCGAATTTCCCTATTGCTTAGCCTTGTACTTGCCCCCTGGGCTTCTTTTGCTAACCCCTTGGAAAAAGGAAAGAAATTATCTTCTTCTCCTCAGAATCGCTTGATTTGCAGAACCAGTGCAGACAAAAAGCTCACCAACCAAAAGATGTACTTTCACTACAATATCCCTCTTTTGTTTGAGCCCGAGGATCCTACAGTGCCCTATGGACGTCAAACGGTGGCCTTGGCCGGAAAGCCTGTGGTTCAGCTGTATTTTGATCGAGCGCCCCTACCTGCAGGCGAAAAAGGGGAAAACCTCCAACCCATGCAATGCGCTTTTGTAAAAAGAGCCGTGAAGACCAATGAGCCTGCTCAAGTGCAGATTTTGGTGGCTGGAACGCAAATTACTTGGCTGAGCCAGCCGCTGGGTCAGAAAGTGGGATCGGAAAAGCCCACCATGATTCCAGCCGGAGATTGGACCTTCGCCTACAAACAAGACCAGCTTTTCTATGTGGACTTGGAAGACACGAAAAACTTTGTTACTTCCCAAAGCCCTAAAGAACTATAAACGAAAAAACTTTCACGTTTTTTGAACGCAATTCACCCCTGCGCGACGGGGAAAATTTACGCAAAGCTTAATGTTTTTCTCCTACAAGCTGCTTCCTAACTATGTACCAGCCACTTCTTTTTTCTGATTTTTTCTGGCCCTTGGAAAAGCTCTGGTGGTATTCGATTATCTCTAGATTATCGGGGTGTAGCGCAGCCTGGCTAGCGCGCTTCGTTCGGGACGAAGAGGTCGTGGGTTCGAATCCCGCCACCCCGACCAATACAAGAATCCGACTTCATCCGAAGCTCGGCGAGGCACTCATTCTTCCGAGAACAAAACCTTCGATTTAACGGAACATCAACGGCACTAAATTGACTGTAGCGCGCGGAAACAAGAGGGTCCCCTTCCAGCTCCAGACCCTGTGCAAACCCAAGTCTTCGGTAGTGCTCTCACTTTTTTAATCTCAGACCTTGACCCGCACCCATTTCGACTGACCATAAATTTTGGGCCTCCAGCTCCGGAGTACTCCAGTTTGACTCGGAGTGAGCAGGCAGAGGCAAAAGCCAAGAAATAATCGACTCTTTCGTCCACATAAATTGTTTCCGAACGGCCAGCACGCAAAAGCTCTACTATTTTAGGATGAGTCGCAATTTTATGCATTTCTTCATACGGTTCGCCCCCCTTTTGCAAGGCAAAAGTCGCTTGGCCAGATAGCAAAACTACGATCGATAAAATAAAAACAAATCCGATCCTCATTTCTTCTCCTAAAAAATGAAAATTGTTTTCTACCCCTATTTCCTCTGACAGCACACATTCAACAAATCTAGTGTCTCATGTCCGAATTCTTTGAAACCCTTGATCAATAGTTTCTTATAAAAAGAAACGCATTCACCGCTGCTGATAGGGGCTTCATCATCTGCAAAGACGGAAACACCAACTGGTCTGATGCATTTCGAAACCTCACTGTGGAATTCGCGGCTGCGTTTATCACCCCGGCGGTCATGGCATAGGCACCGATGCTTGTTGTGCAGCCCGCATCACTATAGGCCTCAACTTCCACCACAAAGGGCTCACCGTAAGGAACTCTTTTCGTAGTGTCCGCGGCACTTCCACCAAATCCTGTACCCATACAACCCGATGTCATTTGTCCGATCTTTGTTCCGATGGCCGGAATCCCTGAATTCCAATTGGTGTATTCGATGAGAGCGACTTTGACCCTAGCAGCACTACCGGCGGCAGGATTTGTACTTATCCCATCACAATCATTTGCTCCGCTATCGAGGCCATTCATGTCCCCACCGGTTGAGGCGCAAAAACCCACATGTAACAATCGCGGCTGATCTGGATTTGGAGCTTGATTGAATCCCGGTGGAGAAAATGGAGCCGTTCCGCATTGGCCGGTAGATCGTAAATCAATAGGAATAGTTACTCTTTCTCCATTTAATGGAATCTGATTTGCCCTACCGCAATACATTGTCCCAGAAAGATTAGCCGTACCGTATGCAACTCCAAAAAAATTATACACACCATTCGGAACGGGCCAATCTACTCGGATTGTTTCATTATCTAGAAAAAAAGAAGAGCGACTTTGTGGATTGTCTGCTCTTACGGCATAAATCATAATTCCGGGCAATAAAGTAGTTAGATCTCTAGTCTGACCCTCGATGGAAAATCGGACGCCAGTATGTTCTGGAGAAATTCTTCCAAACTTATTATCAAACTTACCGCAACTGACTAAGAACACGAATGACAATAATAGATATCGCATGAAGAAATTGAAGCATACCCATCCCGCAATTTCTATATGAATTGTTTACCACCTGGAATTTCTCCAGAACCAACTCTTAACTCAATACCGCAAATAGAAGCAGTAAAAAGAATTCCTAATCAAATCTGTATTTCACGTTGCTACCATTGACCGTCAGACCTAAACTGAACATATGAGAACCCAAATAATACGTGCCTTCCGCCCAATTTGGTTTCGTGGCAAAGGACGACTCTTCAATGCGATTTTTCCTCATCATGGCGTGTATAAGGAAACTATTCATGGAGCCACATTTGAACTCGACTTGAAAGACCACATTCAGCGCAATGTGTTTTTGGGCGCTTACGAACCCAAGGAAACAACTTATTTAAAGTCACTCTTAAAGCCAGGAATGACCTTCGTGGACATAGGAGCCAATATCGGCTATTTTTCAGCGCTGGCATCTTCTTTAGTGGGCGAAAACGGAAAGGTTTTTTCTTTTGAGCCTAGTCCATATGCATTTGCGAAGTTAAAAAAGATGGCCGACAGTACACCCTTTCAAAATATACGTACGTATCCCATTGCCCTATCCGATACACCCGGACAACTCAAGCTGCCGGTTCCCCAAGAAGGGAATCATACTCCCTCTTTTTTAGACAAAACAAATTCAAACCAGGTAAGCGTTGACGTGCAAAGATTAGACGTTTGTTTGTCATCGGAGAAAATCAGCGAGATAGACTTATTGAAAATTGATGTTGAAGGCTTTGAATTAAAGGCGCTGAAGGGCGCGGAAAATCTTTTTAAGTCTAGAAAAATCAAAAATATCATTTGTGAATTTAACGAATACTGGCTCCGAGAAGCTGGAACATCTTCAAATGAGTTACTTCAGTTTTTGATGGATAATGACTTTGATTTACGATCACCCAAGCCAAACTTCCGTCCACATGGAGTTGAAAATCTGTATTTTCATTTAAAATCGAAAGAAAAATTTTAGGAACAAAATATGTCTCTATTTCAAGCCAAACCCATAGAAATCAGTATTCCAGATGGCTGCCCCTGGCACTCTGCTCAAGTTACCTACGGCACTCCAAATGTTGATTGGTGCGAGCCGACCATTTGCGCGGTAATCAATGAGCCGGCGAATACTTGGAGTAATCTTCCTTTTTTGTTCGTCGGAATCTATTTGTTCCAACAAAAAAAATTTCCTGTGGTCAGAAATTTTGGACTTGTGGTTTTTTTGATGGGTCTTATGTCGGGGGTCTATCACGCGACCAATAATTTGCTAACGCAGTACTTTGATTTTTTAGGAATGGCTCTAATGATGAGCTTTCTCCTATCTGTGGTAACTCAAAGAATACAAAAAGTGGAAGTCAAAGCCTTTGATCTAACGTTTTGGATGTACCTATCCATTAATCTCACGATCTTATTATTCTTTGGTGTTTTGAAAATTCCACCGCAAACACTCATGCTTTTTGGCGGTGCGGGAATTCTTTTGGCAGAAATTTGGTATTGGAAGAAATTCGGAAGAGCACGATCATTTCACTTTTTTGCTCTGAGTATTTTCACCTTAATTATTGCTCAAATATTTGCCCAACTAGACTTAAAAAGAATCTGGTGTGAACCAAACAACGCTGTTCTTCATGGGCACGTATTTTGGCACGTACTCTGTGCCGCCGGCATGTATTTTGCCGGAAGTTTTCTAAAAGCAAATACGAAAAGCCTATAATTAATTGTTCTTTGTGGATTGGAAGAATAATTTTTGAGGCAAAAATCTATTCTTTTTTCGCCCTCGAAAAATGGGTGTGCCAAAAGTCTCTTTCCAACTTTTCTCTGTGATCAGGATGGGCAATTTCTATCATAGCTCTTGCACGCTCGCGCAAGGTCTTTCCGACAAGATTCACCACTCCATATTCCGTGACTAAATAGTGAACATGGGCTCTAGTGGTAACAACGCCAGCACCTGCCCGAAGAGCACAGACTATCTTGGATTCTCCATTTTTCGTGCAGCTTTGCATCGCTATGATTGGCTTACCACCTTTTGATAATGCGGCACCTCTCATAAAATCCATTTGTCCGCCCACGCCAGAGACAATGTGATGCCCCAAAGAGTCTGCACAAACCTGCCCGCTGAGATCTACTTCCACGGCAGAATTAATTGCGACCACTTTCGGATTTCTCGCAATAATGGTTGGATTATTCACATAGTCTACTTCCAATTGAAGAACGGATGGGTTGTCATGAACAAAGGAATATAACTCTTGAGATCCGTTTAAGAAGCCTGATACAGATTTTCCCTGATGAACTTTCTTTTTCGAATTGTCTATAGCTCCAGATTTAAGCAGCGACAGAGCCCCATCACTCCACATTTCGGTGTGAAGCCCTAAATTTTTTCTACTTTGCAGCTGCCTTGCTACAGCATTGGGAATGGAACCTATGCCCAATTGAAGAGTTGATCCGTCTTCTACGAGATCAGCAACATGCAATGCAATGGCGGCCTCTTCTTTTGTCGGAGATCGCACGATAGATTCAGGCAGTGGTTCATCACATTCTACCATCGCGTGAAATCGAGATGCGGAAAGAAATCCATCACCGTGAACCCGAGGCATTTTTCGATTTGCCTGAGCAATCACCAGACTAGCAGAATCTGCCGCAGCTTTTGCAACGTCTACGCTCACACCTAAACTGCAATGCCCCGTAAGATCTGGAGGGGAAACTTGAAGGAGTGCGACGTCCACTGAGAACTGCCCGTTTCGAAAAAGTGACGGTATTTCTGAAAGGAAGCAAGGCAGGTAGTCGATACGATCATAATCCAACTGATTCCGTAGATTAGCACCCACAAAAAGATTCACAATTCGAAACTTTTTGGAAAAAGATTCGCTGGCATAGGGTACTGTTCCTTCGGTGTGAAGATGCACAAAGGTAAGTTCTTCAAAGCGATCAGCTTGAGCCACAATCTCTTTTAAAAGTAGATGAGGAGTAGCAGCAGCTCCATGGACAAAAACATTCGCCTTTTTGGGTAAAAGGGCGATTGCCTCTTTCGCAGATTTCCATGGAATCATCAGAATCTCCCCCCTTTAAATCCCCAAGACCGAGAGCCACAGATGAAATCGACTTGGAATTGACTTACTGATGATAAAAAACATCAGATTTCCTGAAAAGAGTTTGTTCCTCGATTTTTGAATTTCTAGAAATTTATTCAAAACTCCCTGGTCGTTTACCAGCGGTTTACACTATTTCGGATACTGATCTATCAGTCATAGTGTTTAACGCCCATCATTGGTAGAGATGCCATCGTTACGATTGAACTTTGTGAATGAGTGGCTTTATGGTTTTGGATCTTTGTAAAATTCTCTGCTCCTTTTTACTATTGTCGTTCCTCTATGCTTGCGGAAAAGTCTCTGTGCCCCAGAAATTGGAATCTGATACCCAGCTCGCCACTCCAGTTTGTAATTCCAGCTTTAGGAAAGATTATTTAGATATAAGAATTTCAGCTACCCAGCTTCAGCGGGGAATTCAATTAGGAGAAAAGGAAAATAAACTTTACCAAAGAGTTCAACACTTGAATGAAAGCTGCATACGATTCATCCAAAACCATCCCTACGATGAGGAATGCATAGAGGTAGGTTCTGAGAATGCCCCTCGCTTACGATTTATTTCTGAGCTCCAACCCCAATGCAATTATGCTCGATACTTATTACTCCGTTGGAATCCACCAAAATCTTCTAATTAACGTAATGAGTCTACTTAATATAAGTCAGATGAAAGGTATTTTCCTCTAGAAGCTCTCTGCTAACCCAGAGATGCCCAGAGTGGTCTTTCGCGCATAGATTTTTCTTCACAATCGAGGGGCAACCGTTTCCCCAAGAGTTTCGCAAAAGATACTGGCAGGACTTTGATTCCTCATCGTATTTTCTGCCAACCACAGTGACACCATGCCCACCGTCACCGCCGTTTTGAGCAATCATATTCATACGAAATCCAATGGATGCAATGTTCTTTTTTCCCAATTGGTAGTCCAAAGCATCTAACATGGTTTCAATTTTGCTATTCTTTTTAGTGAGATCCACAATATTCTCTGGATCGATACCGTAGGTGTTTCTTTTTCCTGCACAATTTTTTTCATTTAGTAAGCGAAAGTATTCCCAATTGTCGCGTCCTGCTTCAGAAAGAATATTAGAATAGGTATCTAGATCTATGCCCGGAAACATGTCTTGCACCCTCAAATACGTATAACAATATTCATCCTTACTTGGGCGAGGCTGGTTCAGAATATCTCGAATGTCTCGAATGGTTTCGTCGAGGCGCCCAAAAGAATATTCTTCAGAGGGAGCATTTTTTTCTAAGCAAAAACCACCCTTTGACAAGGCAGTTTTTAGTGCATCGCCCATGAGTCCACCCTCAGCAATTCCGGGGTCGGCACTAGAAAAAAACTTAGAGAACCAAGACGTATTCTCTTCGTTATAACGGAAGGCAATATCAGCAGCGGAAATTCTTCTAGAAAAATTTGCCGTCTCTGGACCTAGGCGATATCCCACTAGCTCAGCAGCGGTGAAGGCATAACACCAACCTTTGTCGGTTTGGTTTCTCACCGGTCCCAAACGGCCAGAAACATCCACAGAAGTACATTTTTCTTTTTCTGCGGCTACGGCTAAATCTGATTCTTTTTGAATTTCTGTAAGTTCAGCGACTGTAAAGGAAAGGGGCTCTAAGAGAGATCTTAGTTGGGGATCAATGGCCCAAACTTCTAATATCCTATTTTGAAATTCTAAAATCTGTTCTCCTTTGGCTTTCGCATTTTTAGCCGTAAGAACATCATTTTTGAGGCCTTCAAAGGCAACCTTTACTTTATTTTCAAATTTCTTGCGATCAGTGACAATCGCTTCCATCGGCAAACCGGATCGCTTCACACATCCATAAAAATCATTAATCCACTTGGTACCTAATTTCCCCTCAGGAATTCCACGAACCACACTCCAAATTGTGCCCGCCTCTCGGCTAGCCTCTTTTGGGGTGGCCTCTCTTTCCTTTCCAGGCTCAATTCCTTCCACAGGACACTGAAGCTCATTCCCTAGGGCGGGAGAAAAACCCAAAAAGAAGCCGATGAATGCAAATAGGAGAGCTCTCTGTTTTAGAGAAACGATCATTCCCTAATTGTATCGAATGTGGAAAGGTTTCCTAGTTTTTCTTGGCACTTTCAGCCACAACCTTGGCCAATTCCTTGAGCCCAGAACTCACCTTCCTCAAAAAAGAGGTGTCATGGGGAATAAAAATGAATCTGGGGTGTTTTTGCCAAAGATCCCGAAGCTTTCGGTCAATCACTAATGCTTCCTCAAGCGATTCGGTTCGCATCGGATTTCCACCCTCTATGGAAATACCGCCCACGGCAGCGGTTTCAAAAAAAATCACGGCATCATATCGAGCCAATTCCGCCTCTAGGGTTGTTCCTAAATGCTCAAAAAATCCCTCGGAGCGGCCTGGCCAGTAAGCCGCACCGTCGATGGTTCCACGGTCACAGATCAAAACACGGCTACAATAGTGGGCCGCCTGAGCGTCTTCGAGATTGGTTTGCACATGATAAATAGCTCTCTGAGTGGCTTTTCTGACATCTAATTCTCCAACTCTAGGAAATCCACCGGCATACAACAAAGTGGCAGCCTCGGGAACCACCACTACCTCTGCTCCAATTTCTCTTCGATAGAGGTCAGCCGCAGTGGTCTTTCCCCCTCCGGGCCCGCCAGTCAGAACCACTCTGCAACATTTTTCCATTTTTTGACTCCAATCGTCCTTGGAAGTTTGTTGCTCAAAAATATCAGCCAAGGTACAAGAGCAACAATAAAAAAATGGAGGTCCCTTGAAACTTTTATCCTGTGTCGCATTGATGTTTTGTGTACAAACTACTGCTTTCGCAACTCCAAAAGTTGGCGATTTTGCTCAATACCAATTGAACATCCAAAATGGCGCCAATTCCATGGATCTAACGTTGATTCGCGAAATCTTGAATCAAGATGCCAGCGGAAACTTTTTGGTTCGTCAAATTATTCAACTGCCAGATGGCAATCAACAGACCTCTGAAAACCTCGAAGGCGCTGATCAATTTTTATCTGATGCTACCATCGATGGCTTGTTGGGCAATTGCGCCAGCGCTGGCGGAGCTTTACAAACGATTACCGTTCCTGCTGGAAGCTTCGAGACCTGTGCTGTTCCGTTTTCCAACGATGCGGAAACAGGGACTGCTTGGATTGGAAAAGTATCTCTAGGCTTGGTTCAAATTCAAACCACCAGCAAAGAAGATGGAACTGTTACCAACGGACAATTGGTAAACTTCCGCTAGTCCTCCCCAAAAACAGTAAACAGAAATAAAAGCGAAAGGCGATTCTGCCCTTCGCTTTTATTTTGGCTTGCGAACGGAAAAAATACACCATCTCCAAAGGTCTTGAATTTCACCGTTGGGCAAAATTTTGAAGGGATGCACTTCCCTGACTTCTTCTGGAGCATTCTTAAAAAGATCGCGAATTTCATATCGATGACGATCGGTAGTTTCGTAACTATTGATCCAAACGTCGATAGATTCCCAAACGTTGATTTCTTTCATTTCTAAATCAACAAACCCAGCTCCGAGTAAAAGATTTCGAAAGTCGTCTTCTTGAAACATATTGTAGATCAAAGGCTGCTTCTTTTTAAAAACCCGGTACATCCAAGCAGCATCTTCTGCACCAAAGGGAAGAATCTGCCCTACTACGAATTGTCCTCCGGGCTTCAAGACTCGAAAAATTTCCGACACAGGCCTTTCTGGATAGGGCAAAAGGTGCAGCACTTCCCTAGTGCAAACCAAGTCAAAGGATTGGTCTGGAAACGGTATTTGATACACATTCCCCTGAACCACCTCATCCAAACGGGTTTTCGCCAGTTGAACCATTTGTGGAGTAAGATCTAAGCCAATGACTTTTTTTACATGAGGCCGAAAGGCAGCTCCCACAACACCACTACCGCAACAAACATCCAAGGCGATGGCATCTTTCGAAACTTTGCAAAACTCTCCATGTTTTTCCAGCAATTCCTGATGGGTAATCCAGACTGCAGATTGGTGCCATGTTTTGGAGCGCTCTCCGAATTGTTCTTTGTACACTTCTTCGTCGATGTCTCTTTTTACATTCTGTAGATACACACGTTCGGCGGCCCGCCTGGCTGCAATTCTGCTAAACTTCGTTTCCAAAATTCTTTGAACGAGAATTTTTGAGTTTTGCTGGTGGGTAGATAAATACTGATAAAAAGAATCGGCCACTTCCTCTTCCAAAAAGGAAAGAAGTTCGGAATTGGTGAGTCTCGATTTGGTTTGACCCTCGAAATTTGGGTATTGCATCTTCACATGTAAAACGGCCAACCAACCATCAAGAATGTCTGCGAGTTGAATGGAGTCCACAGTATCGGTGGAGACTTTTGCATCTTTGTACCAGTCAGAAAATCCTCGAACCACCCCACGTTGTAGACCCAATACGTGAGTGCCATGAAGAGGAGTGTTTACTCCATTCACAAAGGATAAGATCTTTTCTTTCTGATGAAGACCCCAGCCAAAGTAAGCTTCCATCTCCAGTACACGGGTTTTCAAAGAAAATTTCACCGGTGATTCAAATAGATTCTCCGGCATTTTTTCCTTCCAAAGCCCCATGAGACCTTGAGAAGAAAAATACACTTCCGAATCTTCTTGGTTCTCTTGATACAACAAGAACTCTATTCCTGGATTGAGGTGAGATAGCTCCTGCAGAAGAGTTTTTACTCTAGCAATTTCGTATCCACGAAAATCTTTAAAAATCGATGGATCGGGTTTGAATCGAATTTCCGTTCCAGAAAGACTGGAGTCTCCCAATTCCTTCATATTGCCGTTGGGTAGGCCTTCCGCAAATTCTTGAGAGAATTTTTTCCCATTCCGATGGACTGTGACCTTCAGCTCCCGCGAAAGAGCATTCACACAAGACAATCCCACCCCATGAAGCCCTGTGGTAAACATAGAATCCTTCCTCTGGAATTTACTTCCTGCATGAAGGCGAGTTAAGGCTAATTCCAGACTGGAGATTTTTTCTTTTGGGTGAATTTCTGTGGGGATTCCGCGTCCAGAGTCGGAAACTTCTAGCGCATCTCGGTACACTCTTACCTTTACTACCCTTCCAAATCCCATGGCAGCTTCATCTAAAGAGTTTTGAAGCAGTTCGTTCAGCAAGTGATAGGCGCCGTCTTCACCAACAGATCCAACGTACATCCAAGGATTTTTACGGACGGCTTCCATTTGATTCAGAACTTGAATCTCAGACATTTTTTAATCTCCCCAAACCTCTTTCATGACTCTTCTTCAATTTTTCTAGGGTATCAAACCAACTCGCGATGTCTGTATACCCTTCTTCTCTCGCCACTTTTGCCATCGAGCCATAAACTTCTGTTGCCTGTCGAATTTCTGTCTGTAAAACAGAGCCCAAAGCTTCCTGGGCATTTTGAATGGGAACTTCGCTGGACGGATCTCGATCTCCTCTTAAGAAGTCTAAAATTCCATGGGCATTTCCCTTGCTCACTAAGGATAGATCTTTTAATTTATTTGCCAGATCCACTTTGCCTTCATATTCCGCCATTAAGGCGAAATAGGAGAATCTAGCGGCTAAGGCCGACTCTTCGAAGAAAGACTTCCGTAGATTTTCTCTCGTTAACGACGATTCAAAATTTGTATCCAATTTCTCTCTCCTGAACGTTTTTGAAATCCCTATGAAATAAGGCCCGTTTCACGAAAACTTTTTTCAATAGAAGCTTCTTTTTCCATCTTTTAGAAAAATTTTTATCTCTTTGGAAAGAGCGATATTCCGCCTTCCACCAAAGGTAGTATTCTTGAAGAAGAAGGGGGAAGGTAGAGCGAAGCTGTGCTTTGGCATTTGTCATCAAAGGATAACCAAAGGCCTGCATTTTTTGTTCTGTTATCGTTTCCACAAGTTCAATTTCTGCGGGTTGGAGTTCTTTTTGATACAACTGAATTCGATCGCGAGAAATCGGTTCACCACAATTCTTCCAAGACTCGCTCAACTGCGATAGAAGAGTGGCCTCCTTTGATTGAAAATAGTCTAACTGTTGCGACTCATAAGAAACCCCAAGAAAAGCCATGATTTTGGGAACGGTGAGGTTTGGATTCTCCACTAGATCTTCATATCGCACGGTCAGCAACTTTTCTTTGTGTGGATCCGCTTGTTTCAAATCATCAATTTCATTCTGCTCTCTTAACCATAAACTTGCTTCTAGCTGTGGCTGATAGGCAGAAAAGATGGATTTTTTCGCGGAGGCAACCACTGCCCTAGGATCTCGAACCAAATGAATGAACTTCGCCCCCGCATACTGATCGCAAATTTCGTGAAAATGGCGATACATAAAGGTGCTTTTGCAGCCCCATCGTTTCTTCTTTGTGTGCTCTAAATAGAGATCATAAATTGTACAATAAATGGAAAAAAGCGATCTTTTGGAATGGGCTCTTTGGAAAACGACCTCTTCATTTACTACAAATGGCCAAGGCGCAAAGTGCGAGTTCACTACCATCACCACATCGTGAACGAGATTTTGAAAGTTCGTTAGTTTTTCGAGATTTCCATAAAAACGAAGAAATGGGAAAAAATCTCGCATGATATGAGGCGGATGCGGAATCGCAATTTCGGAATTAGCATTCAAAATCAAACGCAATAGATTCGATCCTGAACGCTCCGTTCCGACGATGAAAATTGGGGCAGTGGTCATGGAGATAGGCCCAAAGCCATACTGCTGTTGGAAGCAACCACTTCTTTTTCAGGCTTCGAGGCAGATACCGTAAGAAACAACATGGTGTCTAAAATATCGTTTTCTAAAAATTCAATTTCATGAAGTTTCCGAAATTCAGGGCTACTGTTTTTGTAGATTTTTAGAATTTCTTCCCTCTCCTGTTCAGTACTTGCCCCATGATGAATCCATTGGTTCACCGATTCCCGGGATCGATATTGGGAAACTTCCGTCACTTTCATACCGTGGAATTCTAGTACAGACTCCAAATCGCTGGGGATAAAAAAGTTCACTCTAGCTGGGTTCCTCAATTCTTGGATGCGGAATGCATCAGCTCTGTCGTAATGTCCATAGGCATTAAGGTGACTGAAGACCACTCGTCCGCCAGGCTTTAACACTCTCATAAATTCAGATACGGCTAAATCTAGCTGCACAAACTGCAGACCTTGACGGCAAACAATTACATCCACACTTGCATCAGGAAGAGGAATCTCTTCCGCAGAAGCTAAGAGAAATTCATCTAGAAAGGGTTTAGCCTGATCGGACATTTCTTGAGAGATATCCAGACCAATCAGTTTTTTCACTTTCCCATAAAACTGTTTTGCCACCTGACCCGTTCCAGTGGCCACGTCTAGAACAACTTCATCCCCTCGGATTCTCGCCGCTTTCAAGAGATCGCCTAAAAGTTTCTGATCAGAGACCCAGTTCGATGATTTATTATACTTTTCAGAGCGATCTTTGAAATGCGATCGGGCTAACCCATTCTGACTTTCTGTGGCCAACTTTAATCGTTTCGTTTCTTCGATGGAGTAGGTCTCACAAGCTTTTAACTCTTTCATCCGCACGTCGGCATCGAAAACAGTGATGGGCGATCCCACCAGAGTATTGCCTAAATACACCGGACGCTTGAAGAACTTCGCATCAGGATTCGCAAGGTAAACGTTTTTTGGATTTCTATAATCGTAAGGACGTTTTTCGATGACGCCATTCACCTTTCTATAAACATCTTTTAGTTCTTCGTGGGTCAAGTGAGGAGTAAATTTCACAAAGCCAGGTTGGTCAATGTCCTCCTCGATGGAGCGCTCTCTGGATAACCAATCTAAATGTGCTAGTTCATTGGGAATCACACCCTCTTTCACAAAATTGTGATAGTTTTGGGTGCCTGGAATGGCAGAAAGGTATTTTACTCTTGTTACTTCCTTAAATTCGTCGCAGAAATCTACCAATTCTTGCATCGACTCTTTTGTATCGGTGGGTGCGCCAATAATGAATAGACCACCAATCTTTACGCCGGCTTCGCGATTCATGTAGATGGAATCCACGATGGCATTTTTTGAGGTTCCCTTGTGATAACTAGATAAGGTAGATTTTGAGATGGATTCCATCCCATACAGCACTAAATCCAACCCATTATCTTTTAGCTTTTTTAGGATGGGAACATCGATACCAGTCACTCGACTGAAAATCACCGAGCGAAAATCAAATTTCGACCAGGCTTCATCGGCGATTTTTGCCGTATATTCCTTATCTGTAATAAAAGTTAAATCGCTCCACCACGAGAATCGAAACTTGTATTGTTGATAATATTCCATTTCTTCTCGCACCCGCTCCACGCTTTTCACGTTGAGTTTAGGAAATGCGCGATAGCAAAATGTACAATTGGCGATACAGCCCCTTGAGTAACTTAAGAAAATTTCTGGTATTACCCCGTCTTTGAAACGATCCCAAACGGAAAAATCTTGAAAGGGCAAAGCATCTTGATCGCGAATTTGATCTCTGGGAAAGTTTCTGATGACTTTCCCTTCCGTATTTCTCCAAACAAGACCAGAAATTTTCTCCATGGGTTTCTTATGAGAATTTTTCGAAAACCAATCCATGAATTCTGTAAGAGTGAGTTCTCCCTCGCCCACCACAGCGTAATCGGCTTTCACATGATCCATAATGAGAAGTGGATGAGAGGAAATGAGGGGACCACCCAAGATAATAGGCAATTCTGGGCGAACACTTTTCATGATGTCGCAGGCTGCCCGAAGATAATTAAAGCTGTCCCCAAAAGTAGAAATTCCCACGATATCAAAGTCAGAGATTTTTGTTTTTAAGTCGGCAGGATCATAAATTTCCCGTTGATCCAAAAGAGTTACTTTATATCCTAAACCCTTTAAGAGACCGGCAATCATCGATGGCCCCTCGAAGGGAGCATAGTGTGCCCATTCCCAACCGTAAGGCATTACGAACGGTGATGGAGGCACAATCAAACCAAAGTGAATGGAGCTAGTTTGTTTTGCTTCATGAGGTCTTGGAAGAGCTCTTAAGCGATTCAGGGTTTCATCTGTATCGGACTTTACTGGACCATGGATTTTCATTAATCACTCCCTTGAATCAAAGACGCTTCCTTACCTGGAATTTTTCCTTGAGGTTAGTATATGAACCTAAACTACCGGTCACTAGATGATTTAAATCACCTAGTCGATGCCAGAAGGGCGAAGTAGAATTTCACGGTGTCTAGAATTCTTGATCGAAGACAAATCCAACAAGTGGTAGTGATTCTAGCCGGATCGAGAACTGGCTCTACCTTTCTGTTTGATCAGCTGAGCTCCACTGGAAAATTTCTCTGCCCACAGGGAGAAGAGACCCCTTATTACCGCCTAGCAGGTATTGGAAACTTTTCCGGCGAACATCATAGCGACGAAATCCACACGCTACCGGATGCCGAACAAATGGATGAGGCCGGCACCTTATTGCTAAAAGACTCGGGAAGAAACGACACGAATTTCTTCGATATGGATTTATTTGAAGAACAGTTGCTCTTTCGAGCTGGAATTCGCTACCCAGATTTATCTTTTGCGGAAGGAACGCAGGCGAGAAGAGTGGTGAAGGGCTTCCTTGGCTCTTTCGCTATAAGCCGAAAAACCCATCTGGCCGAGCCAAATGAAGGCCACTATGAAGGCCTTTGGTCAGACCTATCTAGCCTACAAGATGCGTTTGCTCCAAATAGAGATCAATTCTTACGCCCATTGATCGAAGACACCCCTTATGTGAATCCGGTGCTCAAATGCCCAGTGCGGATCGAAGAAATAGAAACCGCTCCCCTTCTCTTAAAGTCCAGCTCCAACTGCTTTCGCCTCCCATTGCTTCGTGCCATGTATCCGAATGCAAAGTTTCGTTGGATTGTTTTAAAGAGAAACCCCGCAGCCACGCTCAGCGCTTTGATTGATGGGTGGCAGTCTGACTTTTTTCATTCGTATTTGCTGCCAGAAACCCTACCCCTTTGCATTCAAGGGTATACGGATCGTAAAAAGTTTGGAGACCGGTATTGGAAATTTGATCTTCCGCCAGGATGGCAATCATATAGAAACGCAGATCTTCTAAAGGTAGCTGCATTCCAGCTCTCTGCCTCTATGTTTGCCATTCAATCTTTTTTAGAATCTACTCAAGATCCCATTCAAGAAATACATTACGAGGATCTTCTCGGTCAGGATGCACAAACAAGACTTCGTTCCTTATTCCATTTTTCCTTGAATCGAAAGGCGGAAACTCCCGTTTTTCCTTTGCATCTTTTGTCAGCCACCGTATCTCCTCCTCAAAGAGAAAAATGGAAAAAAAGGGAAGAAGAAATAGTTCGCACTTTAAAAGAATTTGAAGAGGGCAAACTGCTTTTGGCAGCCAAAGCTTTCAATTATAGTATTGATCGGATGGAAGAATGGATTTAGAAATTTCTGATTTATCCGCCTACCATGGGAAAAACTGGCTGGCCCGAAATCGCAGCCACGAAGAAGAGCTGCAATCGGAAACACACTGGAGTCTTGGATTTGGAACCACTTCAGAGTATCAAGCCTTAAAAGAAGTTCTACTCTTTCAACCAGGCAGAAATTTTCCAGAAATTCATGAACCAGACCGTTGGCAGTTTTTGCGATCGGTGGACGTAAAAGAGCTTAAGACTCAATTTCATCAATTGAAAGAGACTTATGAATCGCTTGGAATCAAAGTTCGCTCGTTAGAAGATCACCATTTTTTGAACCCAAGCCCCAATCTCTTATTTTGTAGAGATCTCTTTCTTTTGACTCCCTATGGAGCCATTCTGGGTCGCATGGGATCACTTGTGCGGGCAGGAGAAGAAAAGTGGGCGCAGCTTGCTTTGGCTCAAATGGGGATTCCTATTTTAAAGTGCATCAGTGGTAAGGGAATTTTTGAAGGAGCCGACGCTCTTTGGTTAGATTCTCACACCTTACTGGTGGGAATTGGAAATCGAACGAATTTCGAGGCATTTCAGCAAATTCAAAACACCTTAGAAGAGTTCAAAATCCAGTGCGTCGCAGTGCCTCTTCCGAAATCTGTCCAACATTTGTTGGGTCTCTTACAAATGCCCAGGCCCCACACTGCTTTCCTACGAAAAGAAAAGGCCCCAGAATCTCTCATAGATCTATTCCAAAGCCGAGGAATGGAAATTGTCTGGATCGAAGAAACAGAAGAAACCGTATGGAAACAAAGCTTCAACTTTGTCTGTCTCCGGCCAAACCACATCATCATGGCGAAAAACTGTCCGGAATCGAGAGCTCTTTTTGAAAAAAATGGACTCACCATCTCAGCAGAGGTGGAAATATCCCAATATATCAGTGCTGCAGGTGGCATAGCCTGTGCCACAGGAATTCTTGCCAGAGAATTGCCTTTCCTCAGGGCCTAATGCAATACTTGGACGGTGAGCTCTTTTGAAACAGAAAACCCGCACCTTCAGCCAGAGCCTAGCTCGTGCAAAAACTGTCCAGCTTTTTCAGAAAGCGCCTTTGCCTGCCTGGACCAAAAGTCCTTAGACTATCTTCAGCATAAAAAAACAGAGATGAAATTTCGTAAGAACCAGGCTTTTTCGGAGCGGGGAAAGCCCGCCATGGAAGTGTACTGCCTTAAGAGTGGAGCAGCAAAAGTGCATTTGACCGGTGCCTTAGGGAAAAAAAGTATCGTTCGCTTAGTGGCTCCTGGAGATATGTTGGGATATCGCTGCATTTTTTCTTCGGACTCATTTCGGGGAACAGCTAGTTCCATTCATCATTCTGTGGCCTGCAAAATCTCCAAAGACACCATTTTTTCCCTGATTGAACAAAATTCCAATTTCGCAAAAGAATTGTTGGCGCGAATGGGTAGAGAAATCGCAACAGCAGAAGCTAGGCACCAGTCTTTCTGCCAAAAAAATGTTCGTGAGCGACTGGCAGAAGGCCTACTCTTTATCCAAAAGAAGTTTAAATTCCAAAAAGAGGCTCCTTTTTCCCTGCCACTCACGAGAAGTGAAATTGCCAATTGGATTGGCGCCGCTAAAGAAACGGTGATTCGGACATTTACAGATTTGAAAGAAGAAAAAATCATTGAAACTCATGCAGACCAAATCCAAATCTTAGACTTTGAACGACTTGTCATGATTTCTGAGGCTCCATCGATGGAACAACAGCCACAGTGCTCAACAGGAAATATTCTTAATACAAACGATTCAACTGACCCGGCCAGTATTCAGTAGGTAGAGGTTGATTGGCCATAGCGCCGATGCAAGTGTCTGGATTGGTTCCAACAAAATCTGAATCTATCTTCTTAGCATTCGGATAGATCTGGCTGTTTTTCCAAAGACAAAGTTCTTTAAACTGGGAACGATTTAAAAAGGAGGCAGAAAAGGACCAAAAGTTTGCTCCTGATCCAGAACACACAATAAATTCTAGACTTTCATCAGCTGCTAGTTTCGGGCTCAACGGAATCACTGCTTGGGTCAAACTGTTTTGCGTAAAGCCCTTTCCACTTTCGTAAATCTTTTTATTCCCTCGCCATACTCGAATGTTTCTTCCACCTCCGATGGCCAAATATTCAGAACCTGCAAATTCCTTGCCCCCTTCTTTGACCTGCACCAACACACAATTTGCCAGTCCCTGTCCTTTCCCAAGTTGTTCTGGACGATTTTTGAAGAATTGTTCGAAATTCAATATTTTAGTTCCGGTAAAGTCTAGTTCTTCTTCGAAAGAAGCATTCGAAGTCGGACTTAGACTAAGAAATTCATCTTCACTGATTTGAGAAAAGAATTTTCCTTTTGCTTTCTTAAGAAAGGAAATTCTTCCTTCAGAATCTTTGCTCTCAATTCGAAAAACATGAGGGACGGATTCTGATAAAAACTTTTTCTCTGTAAATCTAGGGTAAAGCTGAAGAAAAAATGGATCCTTCTGCAACTGTTGAACAATCATTGGATTCTGGCAAAACACATAATCAGCTCGAAATAGTTCCTTCAGTAGCGCTTGAGGATTCCCCACCAGGCCTTGCTGCAATTTTGACTTTGCTTGAAAGAGCGGTGGATTGGCAAAGTAAAGCAAGCTGGGATCTAAAAGATCCGTCACCCTTGCTTTTGGTCGTTGATACAAAATGTAAGGCGCCAAATCCCATTCACAATTAAACACTTTAATTTCTTCGTCTGGAAGAATCGTTGCAGCCAGAAGAGAGTCTTCCACATACTTCTCTTTCTTTACTTGGGTGGCTCGTTGTATATCTTTGATAAAGAAAACCGTGAACAAAACAAAGCCGCCAATCGGAAACAAGAGACGTTTCCACATTTCGTAATCTTTAGACCAAAGAGATTTGGCGGTGAGAATAAAAAGGAAAACTGTAGAGGGAACGAAATACTCTGCTCCTCTCCTGCTTAAAAATGCCAGAGCGCCGGTAAAAAAACAAAGAACAACGAGGAGATAAAAATCAACTTTCTCTTCTGAGTCGGTGGACTTTCCCCAAAAATAAATCCCAGCCACGGTAACAAGAAGAGAGCTCATCAATAATTGAAGAAAATGATTTGAACCCACAGCATATAATTCTTGCCCGAAGGAAATATGACTCAAGGCCCTAGTCATTAAACCTGGTATTTGAGAAATCTGCCAGGCGGATACGAGATTGGAGGGGAAATAGGGATTCAATAGAACGCCCAATATAAGCCCTGCGATACCAAATAGACTGGCCTTCCGGAATTCCAATAGTTTTGATGATTGAAAAATAAAACTAGAAACAATCATCGCGAGAAAAAATAATCCAGGCACATAGATCGCGTGATAGGCCAAAGAAAAAATTAAGGAAAAAGCCAGCACCCATTTGGGTTGTCGTCGAAAAAGAAAACCCACCAATCCGATAAAAGCAAAAATTGCTAGAACATGAGGACGAACCATAAAAAGACGAGGATAGATTGCTGGAGAAAACAACAGCATCAAAGAAGCAGCAAGGCCAAGGGGCACTGAGCCCAAGGTTGCACCAAAAAAATAGAGTAGTACAAGAGATGAAAACGAAATGGCAAGACTTATGGAAACTACCCCTTGGTCCTTGGCAAGCCAATATCCAATTCTCGTAAATTGATGATACAAGAACTCTTTATCTGAAAAATATTCTCCCCAACCGAGATCTTCCACGGGAGGATATTCTTTTGGAAATAAGCCACCTTGCTCCACCATATAGCGAGAGAGGGCGAAGTGATAGAAACGATCCGGATCGTTCTGTGAACCTTCATAGGCCTTGTTGGTTCCCCAAAAGATTGCAAACAGAAGAAGAAGGCTGAAAATGTGGATAGAAACTTTTTTCATGGAAGATCTCGCTTCTGGAAAATAAGACCGCAAGCTGAAATAGCCAGAACGACGTAAAGTAAACAATAGAGCAGGGCCCACCAAATCATTTCTTCTGGGAAAGGCTTGTTGTATGCAACGACATCGCGCAAGTTAAATCGCTCTAAGTTTGGAAATACGTAATAAACACCCTGAAGCAGTATCTTTACAATATCACCCACATCCTTTTGAATAATTTGCGGCAGGCCATAAGTACTTCTTCCGATCAAAAATACCGAAACAGTAATTCCTGTTGAGAGAAGGCTACTGGTCACCGAAGAAAAGAAAAAAGCCACAGCCAAAAGAAGCACATTCTCGAGATAGATCATGAACATACAACTGGCAAATCCGGCAGGAGCCCTCTCACCAGACAAAAAGAGAATGAATAAAATGGTTAACGAAAAAACTAAGTGAATGACAAAAAGAACCAACGAAGATCCAAGATACTTTCCTAGAATGTAAGAAGATCGAGATACTGGCTTCGATAGAATCGTATAAATGATTCGATTTTCAATTTCTCTGGCCATAGCCACTACGCCTAAGAAAATCGCACTGGCCACACCGCAAAGCGATGCCGCAGCGAAAGCAAAATCTAACATGATTTTTCTGCTTTCAACGATCGTAAGAGAAGAAAGAAGATACGAAAAGCCGAGAATAAACAGGGCTCCAACAATATTTATATAGAAGATCCGATCTCTTACGAATTCTTTCCATGTATTGATGGCAATATTTCCAAGTAACTTCATTTCGTGTCTCCAAAAAGAACTTCTTCTAAACTCTTTTGAACCCTGGATAAGCTTTTAATTTCGGCGCCCATTTCCCAACATTTCATGACAATTCTTTTTGCCGCATCTTGTCCATCCACGATGGTTCTAAAATAATCTCCCACTGGCTCGAAACTCTCACCCCAATCCTTATTTGGTGGATTTGAAAACTTCGCTATCAACTCATATTTTGTTTGATTGCCATGAAGTAGACTATCTACCTTTCCGAGAAATTTAAGTTTTCCTTTCTCCAAAAAGGCAATTTGCTCACACACACTCTCAATATCACTTAGGATATGGGTCGAAAAAAATACGGTTTTCCCCATCTTTTTCAATTCGATCATTAAATTTCTGACATCTCTTCTGCCCACAGGATCCAAACCGCTCATGGGTTCATCAAAAATGAGAAGATCGGGATCATTAATTAAAGACTGAGCGATTCCCACTCTTTGCAACATTCCTTTAGAGAACGAACGTAAGTATTTGTTCTTTGCGTCTGCAAGTCCCACCAGCTCTAAAAGATAGGAATTCGACAGCTTTTCATTTTTGCAGGAATACTTCCCAAAAAGACTGCGATGATAGTTTAGAAACTCATCAGCCTTTAAATTTAATTGAAAATAGGGACGCTCTGGTAAGTATCCGATCTTAGATCGAACGGAAACATCCTCTGAGGAAACACCGAATATCTTTACACTACCCGAGGTGGATTTTTGCAAACCCAAGGCGATCTTAATAGAGGTAGTTTTTCCAGCTCCATTGGCACCCAGGAACCCAAAGATCATTCCTTTGGGCACACTAAAGCTAACATCCTCCACTGAGGGTTTAAAACGAAGACTTAAACCCTCTTTATATATCTTTGTTAAAGACTGAAACTCAATAGCGATTTCATTTTTCATGAACATTTACTCCAAAAGATTTTAGCTTCGCTAATAACTTTTCTTTCACTTTCGGATCTTCCGAAGATTCATACATTTCTTTTAATAACGAAATCCCTTCTTTGGTCATTCCAGATTTGTCTAAGAATGAACTTGCTCGAATCGCCATCAAGGCTGGCGCGCCGGGTAGCTTTGCCGCTTGATAGAATTGCTCTCCGGCCTTTTCTGGTTCATTAATTTCAAAAAGATAATGATAGGCTAAATAAGCGCGTAGTCGCCATTTGTCTGGAAATCGCTCGATTCCCTTGAGCAAAATTTTTTCTGCACCAAGTTTGTCTTCGGTGATCACGGAAAGAAAGATTCCGCCAAATTCGTAGGTAAAATAAAACTCAGGGTCCAATTCGGAAACAGCGAGAAGATCAAGATAGATCCAACTCACCTGATCCTTTTCTACTTTTTTAGGCGGCGTATGTTGAAGGAATCTTAGCCACAAGGTAGAGCTTGCGGCTCTTGCGTAGCCAAACGTTGAAATTCTTAGAGTGTCTGAGGAATAGGACGCGAATTGCTCGTTGAAGTCGAAAACAATTTGGTCCGCTAACCTAGCTTGAGGCCGCTTGGCTTGGAGATACACCAAACAGCAGAGACTAACAAATAAAGCAATGAAGTAAAATTTCAACAGACCTCTCCGTAAGAATGTAGTTCCGCGCAAAAAAAGGAATCTACCTTTATAAAGTTTAGCGAGACTGAGATGGCCTTACAAGGAGAGACAAAATAATCAATCCAGACAACAAAGCAAAAAAAAGGAGCCTGAAACCAGGCTCCTTTTCGCAAAGGGTTTATTATTATCGAACTTACAGAGCAATCGTGTAGTTCGTGATAATTTTAGCATCAGTGATGTTCCAACGGTCAGAGTTCGCTTGGCTGTCTCTGATGCAACCACCGGCACCGGCGGTAAACGTCTGAGCGTTAGCCGCTACGTTTGGTACGCTAGCTGCGATGAAAGCAGTAGAGTTGGTACAAGAAAACGGGTTGTTCTGAGGCGAATAGTACGGAGTGGAGTTATAGTTACCACCGAAACCGTCAGGAGCACCACCACCGCCCAACCAACCTACGTTATAAAATCGTCTCTGACCTTCAGGTGCATATCCGATAGCGTCCAACGATCCTACATAAGAAGAATATTCACTGTAGAAGGACTTCTCACCACCGTAGATCGCAGCCAAGGCAATTTTTGCTTCGGACTGTCTAGATTTCGACTGATATCTAGAAAAGTTAGGAGCCGCGATCGCCACAAGAATTCCGATAATTCCCACTACGATCATCAACTCGATTAGCGTAAAACCTTTTTCGTTACTCTTCAGTACCTTGGTCATATTGATCTTCATAAACCCCTCGCATTTTAGTTACGCAAAGGTAGCTGCAAGGGGCATACCGAAAACAAAATCTTCAATCTTTTCCGATAGAGAAGAAATAAGGCACTTTTAAGTCGATTTTATGGGGGGGCATGAAACAAAAAACGTCACCGCCCATCACTTGGTGACAATCTTTGCCCGTGTATCTATTCGGAGACAGTATGAATCGGAAACAGGCAGGGGCTCGAATTAGAAACTTCACCTATATATAGGAGAAGAAGGCGTCTCAAGATCTCTTAGTAAAAGCTTTGTGGGTAGAAAGCTGAAGGAAGTGACCTCTTTCCCTCCAACTAAATATTTTTTGTTGACCTGAAATAGGATGATTCTTTCACTACCCATTCAACAGATCGAAGTACTGATGATTGGCAACATCTCGCTTACCGCATAGCGGATTCCGTTTTCCTGTATACCTTCTAGTTTGCGTGAAATTCCGTGAATTTGCGAAACCCTTCCAAGCCTTGACAATTTTTGTCACTCCCCGGAAAATGAAAGGCTAGGACGAACCTCACTGCGTCGCATTGAGGCCCTTGGAATCAAGGAAGATTCATAGATGTCGAAGCAATTTGTTGATCTCCTTCTAAAAGAAGGAATTATTAGCCAGGGACACTTCAATGCTTCTGAAGAAGCATTCCAGAAGCAGAAGGTTCCGCACCTCAAATATCTCCAGCAACAGAATTTGATCCAAGAGCAAAAGATTGTGGAACACTTTTCCAAAAAGTATTCCATTCCGTCCTTCGATCTAAGTAAGTACGTGATCGACCCAGAGATCATTAAAATTTTATCCGCTGAAGATGCTCGAAAATTTCGTTTGATTCCTTTGCAAAAGGCAAAGGGAACCTTAGTCATCGCCCTAGCCGACCCAACTGCCTTGGCGAATTTAGATGATATTAAGTTCCGCACTCAAATGAGAATCGAAGCTGTTATTACCAGTTTAACGGCCTTTGATGCAGCCATGGACAAATACTATGGCGCCATGAACCTGATTGAAAAGCAGGTGAAGGTTGGAGAAGCCGACAAAGTTGAAGACATTGGCCTTAACTCTGCTGACGCTCACGAAATTAAAGATGCCAACGAAATCGACGCCCCCATCATTCAGTTGGTAAACCAAGTTCTGGTAGATGCGATCAAAAAGAAAGCGTCCGATATTCACATTGAGCCTTACGAAAATACGTTCCGAATTCGGCTTCGAATTGACGGTGCACTCTACGAAGCCATGCGTCCTCCCATGCAAGTAAAGAGCGCGGTGATTGCCCGCGTGAAGATCATGGCAAAAATGGACATTGCCGAAAAACGATTACCTCAAGATGGTCGTATCAAAATCAAAACACCCTTTGGCGAAATGGACTTCAGGGTGAGCTCCATGCCGACGGTGTTCGGAGAAAAAATCGTTCTCCGTCTATTGAACAAGGGTGGCCTGCAGACAGATTTGATGAAGTTAGGTTTTGAAAAACTTGCGCTTGAGTCTTTCACAAAATCTATTCATGAAAGTTACGGGATGGTGCTTGTGACAGGCCCTACCGGATCCGGAAAAACAACCACTTTGTATTCTGCTTTACAAGAACTGAACAAAATCACAGACAATATTTCCACAGCCGAAGATCCGGTGGAATATAATCTCGACGGCATCAATCAGGTGCAGATCCATTCCGATATCGGGTTAAACTTTGCTGCAGCATTAAGAACTTTTATGCGACAAGACCCAGACATTATTCTCGTGGGTGAGATTCGAGACTTTGAGACTGCGGAAGTTTCTATTCAGGCTGCACTCACTGGACACTTAGTTTTGTCCACCCTACACACCAACGACGCTCCATCGTCGATCACTCGATTACTAAATATGGGAATTGAGCCCTTTCTTGTTACCGCAGCGGTAAATCTCATTTGCGCTCAACGACTTTTACGTAGAATCTGTCCTAATTGCAAAGTAGACGCTCCCGTGAACATTCAAAGAATTATGGAATTGGGAGTAGATCCAGTGGCCGCGAAACAAATGCGCCTCTATAAAGGCGCTGGCTGCGCCTCATGCTCGAACACAGGATATTCTGGACGATTCGGAATTTATGAGGTGATGCCATTCACCCAAAACTTAAAAGAAGCCGTTCTTGCAGGAGCAAATTCCCTAGAGCTCAAAAAGAAAGCCATGGAAGAAGGGATGCGCACACTTAGAATGGCGGCAATTTCAAAGGCTGCCGAAGGAATGACCACACTGGAAGAAGCACTATCGAATACCGCGGCAGACTTTTAGTTCGGATTTAGAAAAAGGTTTTTAGGAGAGATTTTATGTCACAAGTTACTCTTCAACAGTTACTAAAGGCGATGGTAGAACAAGATGCCTCGGACTTACACATCACTGTGGGCTCTCCGCCTCAGCTTCGAATTGGTGGTGTAATGTCTAAAGTGAAAACCGATGTTTTGGGTTCCACGGAAACAAAAAATCTCTGTTACGGTGTTCTCACCGATGCCCAAAAAGCCGAATTCGAAGAGAAAATGGAAATCGACGTCTCTTTCGGTATCAAAAATTTAGCTCGATTCCGGGGAAATATTTTTATGCAAAGGGGCTCGGTGGCTGGAGTGTTTCGTAGGATTCCCTTCGAAATTCCAGACATGACGGCTCTCGGATTACCTCCAGTGATACGCGAGATGGTAAAAGCACCGAACGGCCTGGTGTTAGTGACCGGCCCCACAGGATCCGGAAAATCCACCACTCTTGCCTCTATCATTGACTATCTAAACACCACTGAAAGAGGTCACATCATCACGCTTGAGGATCCCATTGAATTTATTCATCCCCACAAAAACTGCGTGATCAACCAAAGAGAGATAGGAACAGACTCTCACTCCTTTTCTGCAGCCTTAAAAAGGGTTCTTCGCCAAGACCCTGACTATATTCTTGTGGGCGAGCTTAGAGACTTAGAGACGATCGAAATGGCGTTGGCGGCAGCAGAAACCGGACACTTGGTGTTCGGAACTCTTCACACAAACTCTGCCATGCAAACCATTAACAGAATTGTGGACGTTTTTCCTCCAGACAAACAAAACTCTGTTCGACACCTTCTCAGCTTCGTTTTGATTGGAGTGATTTCCCAGCAATTGGTTGGAAAAAGATCGGGCAGAGGCCGTGCACTTACAATGGAAATTATGCGTACCAATAACGCAATTCGGAACCTTATTCGCGAAGAAAAGTTGGAACAGGTCTATTCCTCGATGCAGGTGGGTCAAGGGGAATCTGGAATGGTCACCATGAATCAAAGCTTAATTCGACTGGTGCAAGAGGGAGTGATTTCAGAAGAAGCTGCTTTAGAAGCAACCACCGTTCCTGATGAAATGGTGCGCCTATTAACGTCAATGGGGACCGGGAAAAAGAAGGGATAACTGGGTGATTTATGCCCGTATACAAATACGAAGGCCAGAAAAAAGATGGTGAAAAAGTCAAAGGAACGGTGACTCTTCCCACTGAGGCGGAAGTAAGAGTTTTTCTACGACAGCAAGGCGTTCGCCCCACCAAAATTGAAGCGGAAAGCATTTTTAACAAAGACATTAAACTCTTCGGTGGGGGTGGAGTTTCAGATTCCGAAATTGCAGTGATGACTCGGCAACTTTCGGTAATGGTAAGCTCGGGCGTTCCCCTTCTCCAGGCCTTCGATATCCTTTCTCAAGGGGAAAAAAATCCGGCATTAAAGAAGTCGTTGGCTAGTATTCAGGAATCTATCTCTAGTGGAAGTCCTCTTTGGGAAGCGATGTCGAAACAGAAAGGTGTTTTTAGTCACCTTTATATCTATCTGGTTCGAGCGGGTGAATCCGGGGGAGCTCTAGACGTTATTCTGAGTCGATTAGCGAAATATCTAGACGACAACGTTCGCCTAGTCAGAATGATCAAGGGAGCCATGGTCTATCCTGCGGTTGTATTGGTGGTTGGATTCGGCGTTACCTTCGGTCTCTTAGCCTATGTGGTGCCGCAATTTGAATCCATGATCACCGCATCTGGAGGAGAGCTCCCCGCCCTTACAAAAATCGTAATTAGCGTTTCTAATTACACCTCATCTTATTCGATTTATATCATTGGCGCTGTGATCGGTGGCGTGATGATGTTTTCCCGCTGGAAAAAATCACCCTTAGGAAAGCGACAATGGGATCGTTTTGTATTGTCTGTTCCTATTTTTGGAGATCTTGCTATTAAAGGAGCTACCGCTCGTTTTGCAAGAACACTTGGAACGATGTTGACATCAGGTGTAAACCTCATCGATGCCATCGAAATCTGTAAAATGACCATGGACAATACGGTAATCGAAGATGCACTAACGAAAGTGAAGGATGAGATTTCTTCTGGTAAGACCATCGCCTTGCCATTAGCACAAGCAAAAGTATTTCCGCCCATGGTAATTCAAATGATTAACGTGGGTGAAAACACGGGAACTCTAGATCAAATGTTGATGAAGGTCGCCGATTTTTACGAAGCCGAGGTGGAAGCCGTGGTGGCCAACCTTTCTAAGCTGATTGAACCCGTGGTTCTTGTATTCCTTGGTGGAATTGTGGCCTTTATTCTGATCGCGATGTATCTCCCGATCTTCAATATGGCCGATGCAACCTCTTCGAAAGAGTGACAATGATCTCAGCCGCGAAAGCAGTTCTAGCGCTAGACACCAATATTCATGGGAAGATCTCTGTATTTTATCTTGCCCGAATGCTGTTGATGAGCCTGGTGCTGCTTTCCACCATCTTTCTAAAACGAGAGGTAATGGGATCCACCGCCATTGCACAAATGTATGCAGCTTTGGGTGCATCTTTTTTTCTTTCTGTAATCAATGTCTCCTTTTGGGAGCAGACGCTGAAGGTTCGCTATTTTATGCCTTCTCAGCTGCTTTACGATTTGTTGCTTTCAAGCTATCTAGTCTATCTAACTGGAGTAACAGACTCGATCTTTTTGTTTCTCTATCTGTTAAATATCGTAACAGCATCCCTCGTTTATCAGTTAAATGGCGCTCTTTTAGTGGCATCGATCTCCGGTTTAACTTTTGCATTCATTTACTATGCAAACACAGACATGGATGAAGTTGCCATGTGGTATAACCTCGCCTGGCACGAACTACTATTTCTATTGACCGCACTTCTTTGTGGTCAGTTTATGGACGAAATTAAAAAGCAAAGAACTCTTTTAGAAACACAAAGAGCAAACATCGCAGGATTAGAACTTCTAAATGATAGCTTGCTGAACGGAATCCCCATTGGTGTGATGCTCATCGATTCCCAAGATTACGTTCAGAAAATAAATCTTACGGCACTAAAGATTTTGGGGCTAAACCACGCTCCGGAAATGCGATTGAAATATTATGAATTAATTCCGGAAATCAAAGGAATCTTTGGCGTTTGGCAACAAATGACAGATACACAGAAGTTAAAATATTTGTTTCGAATATCCGAGAAGTCACAGCCCCATCTTTCACTGCAAGTAGTTAATCTTTCCTCTCAGAACCCCGGAGACGAAAGAAAGATTGTGGTTTTCCAAGACGTCTCGAAACTTCTCGAGCTAGAGCAAAAATTAGAGTTTGAATCGAGACTAGCGGCTACGGGAGAATTCGCAGCGGGAATTGCCCATGAAATTCGAAATCCTTTGGCATCGATCTCTGGATCCATCGAACTTCTTTCGAAACATCTAGAGATAACGAATCCGCAAGATAAAAAGCTTTTAGAAATTTCGCTTAGAGAAATTCGAAGACTTAACACCTTAATTACTGACTTTCTTGAATTTGCAAAACCGAAAGATAATTTTCCCGCAGATTTCTCTCTTGCTGAACTAATTCGAGAAGTGGAAGAAGCAATTTTGAGTCGTAATCAGGAAAAGCAGGTGGTCTTTCGAAATAGTATTTCTACTAATATTTCCGTTTATGCGAGTTACGAACGAATGCGCCAAGTATTCTTTAACTTATTTTTAAACGCCATTCAGGCCAGCGACAAGTCGACCGTTCAGATTCAAGTGATTGGCCAAATCACCAATATCGATACAGTTCAGATTGATGTAATCGATGATGGGCCCGGCATTCCTGAGAAAATATCCTCAAAAATTTTCGATCCGTTCTTCACAACGAAACCGGATGGCACCGGACTTGGACTTCCGACAGTTGCTCAGATTGTTAGGGCCGCAAAGGGAGAAGTCACCCTAAAGCCAAATCCAACAGGGGCTCACTTTCAGATAACTCTTCCCATTGGCGAGAAAGCCAAATTCGAAGTTATTTAAATAAGGAACATTTGTGAAAAACAAAAATGAAATTCGAATCTTAGTAGTTGATGACGAAAAGTCGATTTTAGAATTCCTTGAAATCATGCTTGGCAGAGAAGGATATCAAGTAGAAATCGCCGAAAGCGGAGCCAAGGCCACTTCCATTCTTAAAAAAACAAAAATCGATGTGATGATCACAGATATTTCCATGCCTGAAATGGACGGAATTCAATTACTTTCAAAAGTGAAACAGAACCAGCCAGAATGTGCAGTAATCATCATGACCGCACACGGATCTACTGGCAGCGCAGTAGAAGCAATGAAGCTAGGTGCTTCAGATTATTTAACCAAACCCTTCCAAATCGAAGAAATGAAGTTGGCCATAGAAACGGCCATAAAAGCGATCGCTTTGGAAAAAGAGAATCGGATTCTAAAATCTGAGTTGGGATTAAAGTTTTCACTAAATAACATCATTGGCACCTCTGCAGTAATGCAGGAAGTTTTCGATTTAGTGAAACGAGTTGCACCCACAAAATCGAATATTATGATTCTTGGGGAAAGCGGGACTGGAAAAGAGCTAATTGCCCACTCCATTCATTCAAATAGTGGAAATCCTGCGGCCCCTTTTGTGGTGATCAACTGTGCGGCTGTTCCTGAATCTCTATTTGAAAGTGAACTCTTTGGGCACAAAAAGGGCTCGTTTACCGGAGCCGTACAAGACAAAATTGGAATATTTGAACAGGCGAATAATGGAACCCTATTTTTGGATGAAGTAGGTGATATTCCATTGAACATTCAAGTGAAGCTTCTTCGCGCAATCCAACAGAAGGTGTTTCGACCCATTGGCGGCACTGAAGACGTTACAGTGGATGTTCGGTTGATCTGTGCTACCAACAGAAACCTTGAAGATCTCGTGAGTAAAGGTTTGTTTCGCGAGGATCTTTTTTATCGCCTCAATGTAATTCAAATTCGACTTCCCGCTCTTCGTGAGAGAAAAGAAGATATTCCTACCTTGGCGGAACATTTTTTACATCGATTTAGTCTTGTGATGGGAAAACAAATTAAATCCATTAGCAAAGAGGCGATGCGATACCTATCGAACTACACATTCCCTGGCAACGTGAGAGAATTGGAAAATATTATCGAGCGGGCAGTGGCTCTGGAAAATCAATCCACCATTCTGCCAGAGAGCTTGCCTCAAAAGCTATTGTTGCAAAAAGACTCCGTAAGTCCGATGCCCCCCCCTCTACCAAATCAGACGCAACAGTCCCCTACTGCTGTGGACGGAAACAACTTTGATCTCGAGAAAGGTGTGGAAAACTTTGAGCGCCAACACATTATGAGGGCGTTGGAAGAAACTAAGGGCGTGAAGAAAAAAGCAGCTGAATTGCTAGGAATCAGCTTTCGTAGCCTGCGCTATCGAATTGAAAAGTACGGAATTAGTGACCCGAACCCCGAAGAAAAAGAGTGAGCCACCGCATTTCTTCGATATACTGAATGCATGGCCATGCATTCAATTGGAATCTTTTTTGCGGCACTTTTCGGTCTTTGTTGGGGAAGCTTCCTAAATGTTGTTATTCATCGATTGCCCATCGGCGAGAGTGTTGTTTTTCCTAGAAGTCGTTGCCCAAAATGCAAAAACGTTCTTCGTTGGTATCACAATATTCCTGTAGTTTCTTGGGCTGTTCTTCTTGGTAAATGTGGTTTTTGCTCCGCAAAGATTTCTTTTCGATATCCCTTGGTAGAAATTCTCACAGGAGTATCCTTTTTTTTCGTGGCGCTAGTGACAGAGAATATGCTGGCCTGGCCTTTCTATTTTGCTTTGTTTTCCATCATGATTGCCGGCACTTTTATCGATTTAGATCATTGGCTGTTACCAGATAAGCTCACTATTCCTGGAATCGTAATTGGCTTTCTTGGTAGCCTTCTGGTGTTACCCATCCACTACATAGATTCCATTCTTGGAATTCTTTTCGGTGGAGGAATTTTACTGACCATTGCCTGGGGATATTACGCCGCCACAAAAAAAGATGGCCTAGGCGGCGGAGATATAAAATTCTTAGCCATGGTGGGATCATTCCTCGGCATCAAAGGAGCTTTAGTAACTTTAGTTCTGTCGTCTTTTTTAGGATCTATTCTAGGAATCTTTCTCATTCTGTTTCGAAAAAAAGCCACCACTACCGCTGTTCCTTTTGGTCCATTTTTGGCAGCAGGAACCGTATTAGCCTTTTTCTTTGGCGAGTCTCTTTGGCAGTGGTATTTTAATTTCTAATGTTACGATTTTTTCGAAAAAACACGATCTTTCATGCAGAACGAGCAAATCCAGACGCAGAAGAGTTGAAGATTCGCTTTCGTAGACGCGTATTAGGCCTTACTTTTTTAGGATTCCTTTTGATTCTAGGAGTTCCAGTAGTTAGGTCAATCCAGCTAGATCTATCAGCAAGAAATAATGCCCGCCTACTCGCTCAAGTGTTTGTAGACTCTAGATCCTTAGCGGCTTTGTCTAGATCGCCTGTTTCCCTAGCGCTGAGCACAGATGGAAAAACGTGGGAAAGACGCTTCCACCTACCAGGAGAGGATTGCTCTCAACTGGCAGAGGGTCCATCGCAACTTTTCTTATTTGATAATGCTTGGAAAGTGCAGATGAAGACTTCCTCCGGAGAGTCCAAACAAGGCCAGCTGATCTGCCTTCACCCTCAAAAAGGTGTGCTACTCGAGGGAGAGCCTCTACAATCTGGGGCCCTCTTGATCGCTACCAAGTGGGATGGAGAGGAATTTAATCCCTCTTACCTGTTATTTTCCGAGTTCGGATCAGAAGTGCAATTGGTGAGTAATCGCCGCCCCTAGAAGATTTTACTCAACGCAACCCACGAAAAAGATTGGAAAAATTCGCTGAACACAAAAGTCCACTTGTATCGATCATTTATCTGATTAAAATACTCAAGTTGAGCTCCTCTTTCACCGAAGCGTGTAGAAATGAACACGAGAACGTTCTTTCTCACGATTCTAACTCTTCTTTTGGGCACTACTTCTGTGTCTGCCGAAGACCTTTGTTACGATGAGAAGCCATCTTTAGAACAATCTGGACAGTGGGACTTTTCCACTTTGCCGCGCTTTGATTTCTATTTGCCCTCTAAAAATATTTACGGCTCATTTTTGACTCACGCCGCACTCCACTTGCAGTTCCAGGACAAATTATGGATTTCCTTTGATCACATTCTGCCAAAAAATCAGGTGGGTTTGGCGTATACCATTCACCGCCTTCGCATTGAAATTGGACAACCAGATTCTCCTTCCCACTTTCTCTTTGATCAAGACTTCACCCAAGGCTGTTCGGGGCCAGGAATGTCTTTTTTCCCTGGAGAATCCCACCAACTACCTGCCATAGAGGTTCCATTTTTGCCTCCGCAAAATGGTCCTGAAGTTCTGCCCGTGAAGATACAATCCTGGGGACGCCTCTAGTTTTTCTGAAGACAGAATGTTACTGCTCATAGGTAATGAATCAAAAACCACATACCGTTGAACTCTTCACAGAAGTCGCCCCAAAGTATGAATTTTTAAACGCCCTAATGACGGCAGGGATGGATAAAGGCTGGAGAAAAACCATGCTTTCCATCTGCGAGTCTGCGTTGGGAGAAAAACCGAACCAAGCCCTTGATTTGGCAACCGGCACCGGTGATGTGGCGAGAATGATGGCAGACCGCTGGCCTCAGGCGAAAATTTTGGCTTCTGATCCTACGATGGCCATGCTGGAAGTAGGAAAAAAGAAAGCCCTTCAACCTAAATCTCCAAAAGCTCATAAGCGAATTCAGTGGATCGAAGGAATTGCAGAGTCTATTCCATTGGAATCCAATTCTGTGGATGTCATTACCATTGCCTTTGGCTTTCGTAACGTGAGTGTGGAACTTCGCCAAAAGGCAGCAGAAGAAGCAGCCCGGGTTTTGAGACCTGGAGGCGTATTTGCCATTTTAGAGCTAGGACTTCCCCGCCCAAAAATTTTAAAAGCGCCCTACAGCTTTTTGCTAAAACAAGGAATGCCTCGCTTCGCAGGATTGTTTGCGCCAAAGGGACCCTATGAATATTTGGCTCAGTCTGTTTTAGACTTTCCGCCCCCAGATCAAATCAAAAAAATGTTGTCGAAGGCGGGTCTTTTGGCTTTTGCACCTCGACCCTTGAGCGCAGGAATGTGCTGGTTATACGTGGGCAAAAAACCCGCGCAAACTTAAGTTCGCTCGTATTCGCTCCATCCATCATTGGCTTGTTTTTTCCTGTCTTGCTCTTCGGTGAACAGGCGTTCAATATCTTCTCTTGCTTGTTTCGCCAAGGAGATTCGGTGCTTTTCATTGGTCCGCTCGCTAGCTAACTTTTCCATTAGCTGATGGTCGAAGTGCCAAAACTTTTGCGCTAATCCAAATGCGTGGTGACGGTGATAATCCAGCGATTCCAAAACTCGTCTGCCAAGCCGGAGAGAAGAATCAAAGGTCTCTCGTTCCCAATCAGAAACCCCACGCCCCACCAACTCAAACACATGGGCCACATTTCTGGCTCGGCATATAATTTTTAAATGAGGGAAATGCTCTCTGGCTAAATCCACCACTCGCAAATTACTTTCCACATCGTCGATGGCAACGACTAAAATTTTTGCCTTTTTCGCTCCAGCGGCCTCTAACAAATCCAATCGCGTGGCATCACCATAAAAGACTTTAAATCCGAACTTCTTTAACATCTCGATTTGGGTGGGCTCGTAGTCAAGAACGGTACATCGAATTCCATTCGCAAAAAGAAATCGCCCCACGATTTGCCCTACTCTTCCAAACCCGGCAATGATTACTGGAGAATCGTCTGACTCCACTTTCTGCTCTAAAGATTGACCTCCGCCTTCGAGAGCTTTGGCGAGTCCAAGCTCGTAGAGTTTGACCAAAAGAGGAGTCAGCAAAATAGATACGGCGCTAATGGCCACCAACAATCCGCGTTCTTTTTCGTCGATGATGGGAATGGCTTTGGCTGCATCAAATAGCACAAAGGCAAACTCACCCACTTGCGACAGAACAATAGCAAAAAAGGGAATCTGTTTTCGTGGAAGACCAAAAAAGAATCCAATTCCCAAATGAAGGGCACACTTGATAACGAAAAGTCCCAGCACAGCGCCCAAAACTAAGAGAGGATTTTCTTGCACCAGACTCAATGGCACACTCATGCCCACAGAAATAAAGAATAGTCCCAGCAGCAATCCTTTGAACGGTTCGATATCTGTTTCTAAGGCATGACGATATTCAGAGTCGGCCAACAATAGCCCCGCCATAAACGCGCCTAATCCCATCGAAAGCTCTAGGCTTTGCATCAGCAAAGCCATTCCCGTCACTAACAATAGCGCCAAGGCCGTAAACACTTCGCGCAGATGGAGTCCGGCAATGAAAGAAAAAATTCTGGAAAGTAAAAGTCGGCCCACCACAAGAACTGCCAGCAAAATTCCTAAAATCTTAAAGAACGAAACCCATCCGCTACCTTCCTGTGAATTAGCAGCACCAAGTAAAGGCAAAATTGCAATCATAGGAATGACAGCAATGTCTTGAAACAAAAGAATGGAAAATGCGCCTTTTCCCGACTCAGAGTTTAGTTTTCCCTTTTCATTAAAAATCTGAAGCACAAGGGCTGTGGAAGAAAGCGAGAATCCCATTCCAACCAAAATGGAAATGGGTACAGAAAGTCCGAGCATCCATGAGCCTAGCGAAAAGGCCAAGAAACAGGAAGCCACCTGGGCCCCGCCCATTCCGAAGATCGGCATTCTTAGTTGCCAAAGTTTTTTGGGCTCTAGTTCCAGTCCAATTAAAAACAATAATAAAACGACGCCAAACTCTGAGAAGTGCAGAATGTCTTCCACATTAGTGACGAATTGAAATCCCGCGGGCCCAATGATGATTCCCGCCAGAAGATACCCAAGCACAGAACCAAAACCCAATTTTTTTGTGATAGGAACAGCCACCACGGCGGCCATCAGAAAGAGTACGGCTGACCATAAAAAACCGTGCATACCTTACACCTTCCCAATCATTGGATTACAAATTTCAAGAATGCGATCTCGTACTTTTTCTGCATGAGCAGCCAATACATCTTCAGAAACCTTTAGGGCGTGGTGCAGAACAATAGGGCGGTGCCATTTCATGCCACACAATTTTGCCGTTTGCTCATAAGCCGGAAAAAAACTTTCTATAGGAAAAGAATTGTAACCGGAGGGAGCATAACTTTCAGCGGGCCCCCCCGTGGTAATCGACAAAAGAAAATCCTTTCCCCTCAAAGCATTCCCACCGTCGCCATAGGCAAAACCCAATTCTAAAACCTCGTCAAACCAAAGTTTAAGAAGCGGAGGCATATTGTACCAATAGAACGGGTGCTGAAAAACGATCAGGTCGTGTTCCAAAAGTAGATTTTTTTCTGCCTCCACATCTAAAAAAAACTCTGGGTAAATTTCGTAGAGTGAACGAAAAGTTAAATTCGGAAGCAAAGCCAATTGTTGAGTGATTACTCGATTGGCTTTGGATCCACCATGATTAGGGTGGGCATAGATACAAAGTGTTTTTTTCACCTTTCCATCATAAAGGACGATGGAAAAAATCGTAACCCTGATGTTGAATTCCGTAAAAATCTACATCTAACGATTTTTAGCCCTAAGCATGAACGCAACTATGGATCGCTATTTGAGTAACTTTTTGGCGATCTCTAAAAATCGATCGGTGGTAAGGGCCTGTAAAGCATCGGATCGAGCTTCAGTGGGCTTGGGGTGAGTCTCTAACATAACGCCGGCGAAACCCATGGCCAGAGAGCCTGCGGTGCAAGCCTCTAAAATTTGTTTGGTACCAGTGGCATGAGAAGGATCAATGATCACTGGCAAACCGTAACGATGTTGCATGAAGGCAGCACCAGCAAGATCGAGAGTGTATCGCAATTCTCTTTCTAGCCCACGCACCCCCCGTTCACACAAAATGATATTTTTGTTTCCTTCCGCCAGAAGATATTCCGCGGCGGCGGCCCATTCTTTCAAGCTGGCTCCAGCATTTCGCTTTAAGAGAACGGGCTTACCAGAACGCCCTAATTTTTTTAATAGAGCGAAATTCTGCATATTTCTTGCGCCGATTTGAATGATGTCCAAGAACTCTATGGCCTCAGAAACATCGTCTTCGGAAAGCGCTTCAGAAATTGCGGCTAATCCGTTTTCGTGGGCCACAGAGGAAAGTAATTGATACCCTTCTCTCCCCATGCCTTGAAACTCATGAGGAGAAGTTCTAGGTTTCACAGCCCCGCCGCGCAACACTTGCACGCCGGCGTCTTTCAATGTTTTGGCGGTTTCCTTCAAGGGGTTCGACGGATCCAAGGAACAAGGACCGGCAATCCAAACCGGGTTGGAAAAGTTTTGAAAAAGGATGGGCGATGATCGTCCGGGCACAGCTACCTTTACGGCCTGCTGTCCATCGAGAGCATCTAATAAGGGTGTTTTGCTGGAGATTTTTGAGACTTCTCCTAGCTGGGATAGCTGCTCAAGAATCTGCTTTGGTTTCCAAATGCTTAGATCCGCATTCACTTCCCAAAGGCCTGCTGCCACGGAACTATGTTCGAGTCCGAGCGCCACAAATCGGTCTTTGGCCGTAGCATCTGAAACGTTTGAATGTAATCGAATGACCATAGTTCTATTGTACCCTTGGAAGCTGCCTCCACCTATAGAGCAGCTTGCCACACCGAGCCAAGGATTTTTTTTAAGCCAAGCAAACCTTGGCTTATATCCTGATTTTCCAGGGTGTGGGTAGCGATTTCCTTCCAACGGGGGGCCCTTTTTTGGAAAAGCCTTTCCAGGTCGGAAAAAGTCTGTAGTTTTCCTATTTTCCGTCGATCGGGATGGGGTTCTAGGCGCTGCCAAAGTGTCTCCGGTGAGACAGACAAAAGAATCTTTGGAAAGGGGCAAGATTTCAGCAAATCAAAAGACTCTTGACCGTCCACCACTCCCCCTCCCAAAGCCACCAATAATGGCTTTGTCTCCGGGGCTAAAACTGGGTTCAAATCCGATCCTGAAACAGTTGATGATGACAAAGAAGCGGCATCCGCCTGACACTCCAAGATTTCTCGAAGAAGTTTTGCCTCGAGCGAGCGAAAGGCTTCGATTCCTTGGGCATCTACAAAGCCTAAAATGGACTGCCCCACGCGACGTTCGATTTCTGCGTCTAGGTCTAAAAATTGTAACCCATTCCACCCCTTTAGGGCCTGCCCTAGGGTTGTTTTTCCCGAAGCTCGAAACCCAACTAAAAATGCCAGCTTCATCCGGGAATGGCCTCTTTCAATACTTGAAGGGATTGCCAGAAATGAGGAAAACTTTTCCGCACGCAGTCCCGCCGATCAGGTTCAAAACCGGGCTCAAAAAACCCCACCACCCCATAAGCCATTGCCATTCGATGGTCACCTTGGGTGGGCAGAAAAATTACCTCTTTTGGGTGAACGATTCTAGACTCAAAATCCACCCAAAATCCATCTTCGGTGCATTCCCCTTTTGCGCCCATACGCTGGGCGGCCTGAACTAAAAACTTTGAACGATCGGTTTCCTTGAAACGTAAGTGAGACGATTCCTGAATGACTAACTTCGATTTTCTTAAAGCTGCATAGGCCCACAGAGGAGGCGCAAGATCTGGGGTATCTTTCAAAGAAATCGGCTTGCCTTGATCGATCTGGTCTAAAAGCTCCGGTAAAATTCGATCTCCTTGGATGGATTCCCCATTCATCCAGCTTTCAAAATGTAAGACGCGGGCAATGACTTCTAAAAACGCTAAAGAGGAAAAATCTCGTTCGATAGTGAAAGAAAATCGTTTCTTCTTCTCTTTTAGACTGAGTCGAATGGTTTTTTCCATCCACTCCGCAACCACGCCAATTTTTTCGAGATACTGTAACGTCATTTGTAAATAAGGAAGAGACTTTCTATTTCCCAGAATCTCGAGTTCGTAGGACTGAATTTTCCCTCGATACAACGCACCGGCCGCTGCAAGCAAACAGGCCGAAGCAAACTGAGACGATCGATCCATGGAAATTTCTTTCGGCAACTCCTTCCCCGTAGGAATCAAAAACTCCCCTTCAACTTCAGTTTTCTCCACAGAAAAAATAGAAGTAAATTCCTCCATGGGTCGATCAAGCAAACTCTTTTCCACCCGGACCTTCAATGGACCCTTTCGCAATAGATGAGAAAGCGCCAATAGAATTCGAAAACCTGTGGCTCCCTCGCCCACGGAAAGTGCATGATTAGGAGCCTGTAATTCAGAGTCTGGATACAAAGTGATTTTATCGCCATGTCGATCGCAATGCAGGCCCAAAGCCTCTACGGCCGACAAAAAGATTTCACTATCTTCATTTAGCGCAGCTTGGTGGATTTCTGTTACTACACCGCAGGCTGCGGCCAATGCATAAGCCCGTATGGTTTCACTTTTTGAACTAGGCACAAGAGTTTCTACAGCGCGCTTGGCAGTTCCCAATCGATCTTTTCCAAACCAAATGAGGTCTTGGGCTCTTGCTTGTTCTTTCCACCATTGTTGTCCATGCACATAGGTAATTTTTCGCTCTCTTCCCCAAATGGCCAAGGGGCTTTCTTCTTCTGAACGTTGAAACTGGGCATCGATCAACAAACAGAATTTCGATTCCGCCGGCAACGCCTGCACTAAGGCCTCTTGATAGATTCCGGGCCAAGTTGAAAGAAATGCATCGCCCTCTGGGCAAGGGCCCAACTTTCCAGAGTCCCTTTTCCAAATTTCAACTCTATAATTTTTATTTTCTAGGTATACCTTTACTGCTTGAGCAGCACCACCTCCGCCCGCGATCACCACCTTGGCCCCTGGTGAAATAGAGTAGTCTCGAAGAATTTTCCAAACCGCAGAGCCATCGGTATTTTCTCTTGCCCAAAGGGAATCTTCTTTGTGTAACGTATTGGTGGGACTCGGAAACGACAACTTGAATGGCTTGGTTACGCTGGCCCCCGCTACACCTAAGCGGTCCATCCAAAACAAAGTGTTTTCGCTCCAAGTGGCGCCAGGTTCGTCAGACAGAGGAACGTTCACATACCTTTGTTTGGCTCCTCGTTTTAAAAACACTCGGTTCCAAATTTCTTCGCCATATCGGTTGTCGGGATTGTCTCCTAATAATGCATACAAATCCGGACGCTGCTTAGTTTGTAAATAGGGCAAAACGGCAGAAAACGTTTCCTGCCCGGGAGCTGTGGCTCGCCCTTCCTCCGCAGCAAAATACGTCAAGTTTCCTGCCGCTTTAGACCAACGCCAAATACGACCACTGGCCCCCATGGCGGCAGAAACAAAAAACGGAAGCTCTTTTAGGGACTCGGCGTATTCCGCCAATTGCGCGAGGTCTCTCGAACTCGTTACAGGCGCGGCAATTTTCACCCCCGCTCCGTGTTCTTTTGCGCTGGCAATAAGCTCAGGCAATGAACTTCCAATCTCTTGCAAAGTTCCGTGCAAAGAAAAAAACGCATGTCGAGTGCGAAAGTTTCCGCCCCAACCCAAAGATTCTCCCACCAGACGGTCTAACACTAACCAGTCGAGATCCACGGCAAACCACGGGCGAATGGCCATCACATCTTTCCACCAACTTTGCCATGTGATCACATCCCAACTGCAATTTCCCGAGGCCAAAGGACCTGAGGCTTTTAGCCTTTGTGTGAGCACCAAACGGTGCGCCATCTCTGAGGGAAGTCTGGCCAAAAAGGAAAAAGCATTGGCTGGACTTAAGTCCAAATAGTCGAGCCGTAGCTCACAAAGAACCCGCGGATGCCCATACAACACTCTTTCTAAGCGTTGCTCCAGGGCTGCGGGGCTTTGTTCATTTCCAGTTATGCAAACGTGTGCCATACTGAGCCTCAAGCGTAACTCAGATTTGATCGGGGAGCGAGTTGAAGAGCAAGCTCCCGTTGGAATCTTTACGGGCTGAAAAACGGCTCGCCGCCAAACGAGAACAATATGAACGGCAACACTTACGGTACCCTTTTTCGAATCACCACTTGGGGCGAAAGCCACGGCCCGGCTTTGGGCGTTGTGATTGATGGTTGTCCGTCCGGTTTACCCTTACAAGAAGAAGACTTTCAAGAAGACCTACTGTTACGCCAGGGGGGGCAAGCCTCTTTCACCACCGCAAGAAAAGAAACGGATTCTGTCATTATTGAGAGCGGCGTGTGGCAAGGAATCACCACGGGCACTCCTATTTCGCTTCGTATTCTGAACCAAAACCAAAAGTCCGAAGACTATGAAAATGTAAAGGATGTGTTCCGCCCTGGACATGCGGATCTCACTACGCATTTAAAACACGGGCACCGCGATCCCAGAGGCGGCGGACGAGCCAGTGCAAGGGAAACCACCGCTAGAGTGGCCGCAGCGGTGGTGGCCAAAAAACTTTTGCAACTATTTCACGTAGAATTAGCGGCCTGGGTTTCTCAGGTGGGCCCCCACATCCTTGAAGAGGAAGATCCTGAAGCTGTGGCTCTTGTAAAAAAACAAAGGGCTTCTTCATTATTAAGAACGTTGCGCCCACAACCAGAAATTGAATCGCAGTTAGAAGTGTTAAAAAAGGTGGGAGACAGCTGGGGCGGAAGCATTCGTTGTTTGGTTACGGGTTTGCCTCCTGGTCTTGGGGAACCCATTTTTGATAAGTTGCCCGCTCTTCTCTCGCACGGATTATTAAGTTTGCCCGCAGCGGTGGCATTTGAGATTGGGTCGGGAAAGGCATTTTCCGAACTACCGGGCTCTGCCATTCGCGATGAGATTCATTCTACTCCTCAAGGACCCCGACCCAAAACGAACAAAACCGGAGGCGTTCTTGGTGGCATGACTACTGGAAATCCCCTCTATTGCTCAGTGAGCTTTCATGCACCCACCAGCATTCCACGTCCCATTCAAACGGCGAACAGCTCTGGAGAAACGAAAGAAATAGAAGTTTTCGGAAGACACGATTCTTTCCCACTACCAAGAGCTGTGCCCATGGTGGAAAGCATGGTGGCGCTTACTTTGATAGACCTTTTCCTGCGTGCTGGAAAAATACCGGAAAATCTTTTAGCGCTTTCAAAAGATCTTCGTTCTTAACTTGAATTCTTCGAATTTTTCCTGGTGCCTGCAACACAGACATTTTGATCTTTTGTTTGTCTCGTTTTTTATCGGAAGAAAACTGCTGACTCCACTTTTCTTCGGAGAGAAAAAATTCTTTTGGCAAATCCGAGCGAAGTTTTTGTAAGTGCTGAATAGCAATAAGGCTCATTTTTTCGCCTGATTTTCCCAGCAATAAAGGCTCTACTGCCATTCCCCACCAAACCGCTTCTCCGTGAGAAATTTTTCCTTTCGCCAAGGTTTCCAAGGCATGCCCAATAGTGTGACCAAAATTTAGTACCTCGCGAATTCCTTTTTGATCGAGCGGATCTTTTTGAACGATCGTTCTTTTCGTCTCTAAGCAAGAGGCCAAAAGTTTGGTGAAAACTTTGTTCACTTTTCCCGATTGCAAAAATGTTTCTAGGGCTGCACTGGCTTTGGATCCCTGAATCCAGAGGGTCTTCATCACTTCGCCCGCCCCACTCCAACGTTCTTTTTCCGGAAGAGAAGATAAAAACTCTGGGCAAATCCAAACTTCGTCGGCTGGATAAAAAGTTCCAGCGAAGTTTTTAGATTTTCCCGCTGTGGAATTTCGGTCCACCGCAGTTTTCCCGCCAAGGGTTGCATCCACCATGGCCAAAAGAGTGGTGGGCACAAGAATCAAGGGAGTGCCTCTTCGGTAAAGGCTAGCAGCAAAGGCTGAAAGGTCTAAACAAGCGCCTCCCCCGATGGCCACCAACGTTTGGCTTCGATCCATGTTTCGCGAAGCCATCCACTCTAAAAGATCTTCCAACTGGCTCCATTGTTTGCAGCTTTCGCCAGGAGGCAGGTCTCGGCTAGAAATGGTTTTGGGTCGAAACTTGGCTCCCGGGTCGCAAACGGCTACGCCGCCCGTGGCCTCTACGGCTTTTTGAAGACTGGCGAGATTGCTAAAAAAGCGCACTTTCGTGCGTTTTTGCCAGCGAAACTGAAGATCCCGTACGCTCATTTCCCAATCCTCTAACTAACCCATTTAAATTCCAAGGGAATTTACTTAATTTTTTTACTCAATCTTTCAGCGGTCCGAGCCGAAGAGTCAAACGTGAAAGCGTGTGTTTTTCTTCTTTTAACTCTTTTTGCCTCGGACGCCCAGGCCGCCGATCGATTTCGCGTGGATAGTGGCGTTTTGAAGAAAGATCCCACCACTTGGTTTGGGCGAGCTCCCGTTCGTGAACTTTCCTCCTACCCTCAGCAAGAACTTGAAGCAGAAAATAAAAAAGTGTTCGACCAGCTGAAACCAGGATCGAAAGTGATCATCATGAATTCGGTGAACGAGTTCGAAGACAACGTGGGCCGCATTGTAGACAAGTTTGAAGATGGTTCCGTGCGAGTGGAGCTTCCGAACGGCAAGAGATACAAAATCAGAGGAAAAAATCTTTCTGTTTTGGTTTCACCGGAAGTGAAATGTGGAAAAAGCTTCGAAACAGAAATTTGCAAAGGCGATAAAGTGTTTTATCCCTCCGTTTCTACTTCTCTCTATGTTCCGGAAGCTCCCGTAGAGCATGTTTTCCAAAATGGAACGGTGGTGGTGAAAGACGGAGCCGCCACCTTTATTCTAGATCTGCAGCAAGTGGGCAAGGCCGTGGACTGCAGCCCGCAGAAAATGTCGCTCTGTAAGGGTGATTATGTGATGGCCGAAGGGTATCGAAACAACGCTCGCTTTGATTTCGAAGGAACCGTGGAACAGGTTTACACCCACGGATTGGCGTTGGTGAAAAGTGATGGCTTTTGGATGTTCCCCATCGATGTGGAAGCCGTAAAAGAGCGCACCGAATCGGAACAAGCCGAGAAGAATCCTGCCGTGATTACCACCAGCACGGGACGTGTGAAGCAATTGCCTTATCGTGTGACCGAAGAGATAGAGCCGGCCTTGCCTGAACTCAAGGGCTCGGGCGCCCCTAGCGATGCAGGTGCCGATACAGGAAGCGGCGCTCAGTAACTCATCATTCAACGGAACGAGTTTACATTTGAATTGGACTGGCGCCCATTGACCGCCCTATTCGTTGCCTTCGAGATAGGTATATCCATCAAGACCTTGTTCGTAGAACTGCAAGAACTTTCGGCCCTCTTGAATGTTCATTCGTTTGGTCTTCAAAGCATTTTCCACCGCAAAACGCATTCGCTCCATGAGCGCTGGCTTGAAATATTCTACGTATTCGAGAACCTGGGTAACGGTGTCACCCTCCACTAAATGATCGATTTCGTATCCATCCTCTTTAATGGACACATAAACTGCATCGGTATCTCCGAATAGGTTATGCATATCTCCCAAGATCTCTTGGTAGGCACCCAACAAGAAGATTCCGATATAGTATTCTTTGGTAGGATCCACAGGATGCACTTCCAAAGCGTATTTCACGTCTTTTACGTCGATGAATCGATCCATTTTTCCATCAGAGTCACAAGTGAGATCCACGAATGTGGCCTTTCTCGTGGGTTCTTCGTTCAATCGATGAATGGGCATTACAGGAAACAACTGACGAACGGCCCAATGGTCTGGCGCCGATTGGAAAACGGAGAAGTTGCAATAGTAAGTATCGTGAAGTTCTTTGTCTAAAGCCTCTAGGTCTTCTGGACGCTCCGACAACTCTTTAGAAAGTTTTTGGATTTTTCCAATAATCGCCCAAAAAATCTGCTCAATCTGGGCCCGCTCTTTAAGCGTGAGGTAACCAAGATTGAAGAGCTTGATGGAATCTTCTTTTGCTTGAATAGTGTCGTGGTAGAGCTCATTCATATTTCTCAGCGAAATCTTATTGTAGATCTCCCATAGCTCGACCACCTTTTCGTGATCTTCTGGAGAGGGCTGAGGTGGAGACGTATTTTTTAGAATTTCATGAGTTCCCAAAACGTTGAACACCAAAACCGCATGGTGTGCGGTGAGAGCTCTACCCGATTCGGTAATAATGTCTGGATGAGGAAGCTCTCGTTCTTCGCAAATGGTCTGAATAGCACTAACCACGTCATTGGCGTATTCTTGTTCAGAATAGTTTAGAGAGTTTTCCCAGTTGGTCTTGGATCCGTCATAATCCACGCCCAAACCGCCACCCACGTCGAGGTATTGAAGTTTAGCGCCCATGGAATAGAGGTCGGCGTAAATTCGGCAAGCTTCCTGTAAGGAATCTTTAATGGGACGGATCGAGGTGATCTGCGACCCGATGTGAAAGTGAAGAAGCTGCAAGCAATCAAGAGCGCCCTCTTTTTTCAAGAACTCCACACCTTCCACGATCTCAAGAGCGGTGAGGCCGAATTTCGATCTTGGACCAGAACTATCCACCCATTTTCCAGCGCCCTTGTTTTCTAACTTTGCGCGGAAACCGATTCTTGGTTTGATGTCTAGGCTTTTGGCCACTTGGAACAAAAGAGGCAATTCTTGAAAACGGTCAATTACGATGACGATGTTTCGTCCAAGTCGAGAAGCCAAAAGAGCGGTTTCAATATATTCTTTGTCTTTGAAGCCGTTACAAATCAACATGGCCTCAGGGTTGTCTAGGAGTGCAAGGGCCACCAAAAGCTCTGGCTTCGAACCGGCCTCTAATCCTAAATTGGTTTCCGCACCAAAACGAACCATGGCCTCTACCAAGTGGCGCTGTTGGTTTACTTTGATGGGATACACTCCGCGGTATTTTCCTTTGTAACCAAAAGTCTGAAATGCGGTATGGAAAGAATCGGCGAGAGACTTTACTCGTGTTTCCACGATATCTGGAAAACGAATCCAAAGGGGAGCTCTTAGTCCGCGATCCACGAGATCGTTCACCAATTCGTACAAATCTAAACTTGGTCCACCGTTTCCTTTTGGAGTAACACAAACTCGGCCATTGTCACTGACGGTAAAAAATCCAGCACTCCAGCCGTTTACGTTGTAAAGGCTAGCACTCTTTTTTACGCTCCAAGGTTCTAAGGAATTCCCCGTATTGCCCATGTCAAAAAGCTCTCCTCGATCGTTTTCTAAAGGGGCACTCTAATCACCTTTTCCCTCTGCGACAAAGGTTTTTTTTCCTCGAAAAGACGAATCAAACTTTCGCTCCGCATCCTTTTTTGCCCAGTGGGGAAGAAGGAAAAATTTTGAGAAAAGGGAGATTTTTTTGCACTAGGGGGTGCCTTTTTCTTGAACTTAGCGCATGATTTTCAAGTTCTAACGAAATTGCGCACGTATTTGGCGCCTGAACCATGAAGGAGTAAGTAGAAATGAGCGAAGTTTTGGTTGTTGCCTCCAAGGTAAAATCCTACATCAAAGATAAGAGCCAAATGAACACCAGTGGATCGGTTCCCGAAGAATTGTCCAAAAGAGTGGTGGCTTTGTTAGACAAAGCCATCGAGAACGCAAAGGCCGACGGTAGAAAAACCGTTATGGACAGAGACGTTCCCACGAACCTCTAATTTTTATTGGTTCAAACGGAAGAGGAGCCCTTTTGGGGCTCCTTTTTTTTTGACGTGAAGATCGATTTGCGACTGAGAAACCGGCAAGCTCAAGACTCAGAGCGCGACTTCCTGGGTACCCTATTAAAGAGCAACCACTTCACTCACTTCTGGAACAGCTTGTCGAATACGGGTTTCGATTCCCATTTTCAAGGTTGCGGTGCTAGAGGGGCAACCCGAGCAACTGCCTTGCATATACAAATACACAATGCCGTTCTCGAATCGTTCAAACACCACGTCTCCACCGTCCATGGCTACGGCAGGACGAATGTCTCTATCCAAAACTTCTTTGATCTTACGCTCTAGTTCTGTCTCCCCTTCTTTGGCGGGAGCAGACTGAAGATTGAGAGCACTAACAGCGGGTTCTCCCGAGGCCACGTGGTCTTTCAAGGCTTCGCGGGTTTTCTGATCAAGAATTTCCCAATCGCCGTCGTCATTTTTTGTGACTGACACGAAATTCAAGCCAATCATACAAGAAGACACACCAGGAATGGCCATCAAGCGCTTTGCCAAAGGAGAGGATTCGGCGGAAGATTTATCCGTAAAGCTCGCACTCCCCCGCGGCATTAAAGTGTGATCATCCAAAACATATTTTAAGGCGTTTGGGTTTGGGGTGAACTCTAGTCGGATGTCTACGGTTTTTGCTTCCATGGGGATGCTCCTTGTGAAGTTTAGGATCTACCATAGTTTCCAGAGAAATTCAGCCCTTCAGGCGGTTACAAGAAGTCGGAAATTCGGTACACTTTGAGGCCTAATTACTCAATGGGGGTTTTGATGATGTTGCGCTGGAAGCTGGTTTCGATCCTGGGAGCCCTACTTTTTCCTTTGGCTTGTTATCCTCAAGGGCAAGTAAGCGAATCCAAGGCCCAAAAAGTTCAAGAAACGAAGCTTCCCAATGGATTGAAGGTGGTGGAATACCGATTGCCCAATGGCTTGCAGTTACTCATGGTTCCCGATTCCTATGCCCCCGTGGTGGATTTTCAGCTGTGGTTTCGAGTGGGATCTGCGGCAGAAAGGTTAGATCCCAACCTCAAAAGAACAGGATTAGCCCACCTGTTTGAGCACATGATGTTCCGTGGAACGAAAAAGTATCCCGACCAAGTCTTCGACAAAAAACTTACCGAAGCCGGAGCCGTTGGCATGAATGCCACTACCTGGCTAGACCGGACCAACTATTTCCAATCGGTGCCCAAAGAAAAAATGGAACTTGTTTTTGAATTGGAAAGTGATCGTATGGTCAATCTCAAGATCAATGAAAAGCTCTTTCAAACGGAAATTGGTGCCGTGGTTGGAGAGAAAAAAATGCGCGATGACAAGCCCGGAAGCCTTGCCTATGAATCGCTTTGGAACTTGGCTTTTCAAGAATCTCCCTACCGATGGAGCGTCATTGGCAGCCTAGAAGACATCAAAGGTTTCACCGTAGACAATGCCAACTATTTTTATCGTACCTATTATGCTCCCAACAATGCCACCTTAATTCTTCTTGGAGACTTCACAGTGGAAAAGGCGGTTGCCCTTACGGAAAAATATTTTGGGAAGATGAAGTCTCAAAAAATTCCAGATTTTACAAAGTTCCAAGAACCCGCACAAAAGAAAGCCAAACAGGCCACGGTGGAACATCCGTTGGCCAATAGTGATATCTTAATGATGGGATTTCACGTTCCGCCAATTACTCATTCGGATATGGCAAGTTTAGACGTAGCTGCTTCAATTTTGGCTTATGGAAACAGTTCCTGGTTAGAGCAAGAATTGCAACAGAAGGGAAAAGTCACCGGCGTTAGCGCCTCAGTAAGCAAAGCCAAATATCCCGGCCTCTTTATTGTGAGCGCTCAAATCGCTAAAGGACAATCCACCTCAGAGGTCGTGGAAGAGATCAAAAAATCCTTAAAAAAAATGCGCAATGGTTCCTTTTCTGAAGAGGAAATCCAGCGCGCAAAAAATCAATACCTTTTGTATTCCTACCAAGAACTCGCGAGCATTAGTCAAGTTGGTAAGAACCTAGGAGAATCTGTGTCTAGTAGTGGAAACTATTTGAGAGACTTCGATATTTTAGAAGAAGTAAAAAAGGTTTCAAAATCCGACATTGAACGAGTGGCCAACGCCTACTTTCAAGACCATCAATTGACACAAATTATCGTGACTCCCGCCACCAAGGAGAAAAAATGAAAAAGCTTCGAAACTGGATGTTCTACTGCCTCGTCTCTTCCGCACTTTTCTTGAGCGAAATCAGTTTTGGGCAAGAAGGCTATCGACTGATCCAAGAAGGCCAAAATCAGAATTTTATTTATGAGCGCGACCAAAAATCCTTGGTTACTTCCGTGGACTTTGTGATCCGCGCTGGAAATCTTTCGGACCCGAAGGGAAAAGAAGGCCTTGCTGCCTTATCGTTTGCCAGCCTACTTAGAGGAACCAAAGACAAAGATAGAAAAAAATTCGATGCCGAGATTGAGAAGCTCGGCGCCTCGATTGGGGTAGACACCGCCAGCAGTAGAACCATCATCAGCCTAGATACCATCGAAGATAACTATGAAAAAAGTGTGAAGCTCCTGGCCGAGGCAGTTTTAGAACCACGGTTAGACGAAAAGGAATTGGCTGCCCTAAAAGTAGAAGTCTTAGCTGCCCTTCAACAAGAAAAGTCCAACAATCGCGCTCTTTTGAAACGTGCCATTCGGAAAGTGATTTTTGCCGGATCGGCCTTAGAAATTCCTCCTTTGGGAAACCTTACTTCCATTCAAAAAATTACCTCGGAAGACATTCGTGCCTTTTTACAGTCGCAAATCGTACAAGAGAATATTGTTATTGCCGTAAATTCTAATTTAGAAGAACAAAAAGTTCGCGAGCCCCTCGAACGTTTTTTTCGTCCTCTCGCTAAGGGAACAAAAAACGCTCCCGCTCCGTGGAAAAGAAACCCCATTCAGGGTCAGCGCCTAGTTTTAATTGAACGGCCAGGTTCATCGACCACGGAAATGGCAGTAGGCCATTTCGGCATTGAAGCCAATCGCCCCGATCGAGAGGCCTTAGAGCTTGGGTTGTTTCTTTTTGGTGGTGACATGAGTTCTCGACTTTTTCAGGAACTCCGTGCCAAAAAGGGTTGGACCTATGGGGTGTATTCTTCCTTTCAATTTGTAGAAATCCCTCGAAGACACGGCAGTGCATTTGTGATCTATTCGTTTCCCCATGCAGAACACACACAAAAAGCCCTGACAAAAACTCTGCAACTCTATCGAGACTATGCAAAAAATGGAGTGACGGCGAAGGAATTGGCTTTTGCCAAAAATACCATGAAAAATTCCTATGCTTTTCAGTTCGCCTCGTCGCGAGCGAAATTGACGGGAAGATTATACGAATTTCTTGATGGTGCCCCCCTCTTACCGGTGGAGAACTATCGAAAATTGATCGATGGCATGAACGTCTCTCAACTGAGAAAATCCATTCAAGCCGTCCATGATCCAAATAATTTGTGGATTGTCTTAGTGGGTGACCCCAAAGCTCTAGAAGAAGCACAAAAATCCTTGAAACAAGTAAAAGAAGTGGTTCGGTTTACACCGGACCAACTGATTCCCTAGCTAGGAAAACATAGAAGCGGGTCTCCAGATTGGGATGGGATCGGAATCTTCTATTAGAATCCAAAGAAACTACAAGGAAAGATGTTTCTTTAAGAATGCTCGAATGTCTTCCACCTCTTGCCGTGGATCAATGGTGTGCTCTTTGCGGTACGTCTTCCATTGAATTCGCATTCCCATACCCGCCAGCGCATAGGCTTGCTTTTGCGTCTCTTCCCAAGAAAGAAGTGCATCCTCGGTTCCGTGTGTGAGTAGAATTTGCTGACTTCTTGCAGATCCGGAAAGCTGTTCGGGGAAACGTTCCACTCCATGGATAAAACCGCTGATTCCCACTACGCAACCAAAAGGTTCTGGCGACAAACATGCTAGTTCCATCACCATCAAACAGCCCTGAGAGAAGCCGAACAAAGCGATATCCTTGGACTTCCAACCTTGTGACTGAATTTCCTCTAAGCACTCAAAAAGGAGATTTCTACTCCGGGTAATGCCAGCGTCGCGGTTTCCAAAGAGGTCAAACCAAGAATATCCGGTAAAATAGGTGTCAGGAGCATTGACCATCAAGTAGTTCATTTCAGGGATTTCTAACAGCTTCGGCAAGAAACGGTATCCCTCATAGCTGTCTCCCAATCCGTGTAAAACCAACATTAACCGTTGGTTATCTTCCTTTTTCGCCGGCACGAACCAGGAATCTAAACTTCGAACTTCCACCACATTTCCTCCCAAAATCCCTCAAAATTTCGAGGGTTTCTACCGATCTGTATTTACAAGGAGATTGAACGAAATGGCAACGAAAATTCTCGTCGTAAAAACGGAAGACGCAACTTCATTTCAACCGAATTGGCCCAATGCGGAGCCCGTCGAACTTCAAACATTGAACCAACTTTTGCCAACCTTGCCAAAAGAGAATCCCGTCATTCTCCTAGCTCCGAAATCGCTAAGAAACCACGCAATCATCCAAGGCGTGATCGACGCTGGATTTGCTCTCACCTGCCTATTTTTCCAAGACCAAGAGCAGGCAAATCAATATGCCCAGCCATTGAATTTTCTTTCGGGTGAAAAACGCACCTTGGGAGTGAAAGACAATCTCACCAAGGGGAGCACGATCTATACGGAAACTTTTTTTAATGCCGGAAAAGTGGGCGAGCGCTTAGACGCATGTTATCGCTTTGCTCGTGAAGCCATGGGACCTTCTCGCTCTGTGGAACTTTGGGGCGCCTTTCATTCGCTTCTTTTTTTGGGAATTCACGCTTTGCCTGAACAAGGAGAAAAAGGAACCGGTGAGCGAGTGGATGTGCAAGTGGGTTCTGACAGCCAGTGTTTTGCTTTTTCCATTCGTTTTGATTTTCCCCCCGAAAAGTGGCCAGAGCTTCGACGAAGCGCCCTTCTAGAAGTTCCAAGATCCGCCATCGACTTTTTTGAGCTTCGTTACCTACAACAGGCGAAAAAAGTAGAAATTCTAGCGATCTGTTTCTTGAATTCCAAAAAGCCTCTCTCCATGGAAGGAATTTCCTTCCACGTAGATTCCAGCTTGGAAAAAACGGAAGACGTAAAAGAATATCAATTCCAAAGCTTTGGCAGCATGAAGGGATCCAACCCAGAAGAAAAACGGGTGATCAAAGGTGGATTTAAGAAAAAATTCTCCGAAAAAATAACTGTGAAAGGTGATGCACCAAAACCGGAAGAAACCCAAACGATCACGGCTGAAAAAGTGGTTGATGCCGATAATGGAAACTTTCTTGTGCAAGGAGAAGTTTTACAGCCGGCACCAAAGGTGGTGGTTAGCGGCTCTGCTGGTTTAGGCAAAAAAGAAACCGCTGAAAGTAAGGCCGCTGGTGATTCAACCAGCAGTGCAGAAGCAAAAGAAAAGTCCGCAGCCCTTTGGGAAAGTAAAGTTGCCGGTCTAGAAACCACTCTTAAACAACGCGATGAATTGATCGCTAAGTTGAATAAAGAAATCGAAGAAATAAAAGACCCCATGAAAATGGGAGTAATTTCTGGAATCAAAGACAACCAGTTAGAAGGCTTGAAGTCCAATATCAAGCGTCTGGAAGACGAATTGGTTGAATCTCAAAATCGAGAGAAAGAGCTACTCGCTGTAGTAGACAAGGCAGTGCAAATGAAAGACGACGCCATCAAGAAAATGAAAGAGATGGATACGAAGCTTAGGCAGTCTCAAGGCGGAAATAATTCCAAAGTGGTTATGTTGGAAAAACAAATGGACGAACAGAAACGCCAAAACAAAGAGCTTTCCAAAAGAATCACCCAACTTACAGAACAACTTCAGGCGGCTGGAAAACGAGTGGCATAGGCAGTACGGATAGAAAATGGCAGAGAAAGAGTTAAATAAAATCGTAGTTCTTGAGCCGTGCACCCCCGCGGTTGAAGAACTATTGAAAAAAGTAGAAGGCGCAAACCAAGCGGAGCTCATCCGTCTCACCAATCCAGAAGAAGCCATTCAATCCGTGCGCCAATATCAGCCATGTATCCTGGTAACTTGTACCATTAACAACGCAGATATTCCCGTGCGAGTGAACGTATTGAAGAAACTCGAGTCGTCTATTAAGTCGGGGGTATTAAAAACTCTATTTGTTTCGAAACTAAAAAACCGACAGCTGGGCTCCTTGATTACATCTCTGGGGGTAACTGACTTTATTGAAGAGCCGGTTCCCGCTCGAACGCTTCAGTTCAAAACGAATTTGCAGTTAAAAGCTGTTGAAACCGTAAAAAAGCAACAAGAGCTCAAAAAGGCTTCTCAAGAGAAAATCGTCTTCAAAAAATCCGAAGCCAAACAAGAAAACGGTAATGCGGTAGCTTCAGAATCGAGCGCCAAACGAAAGCCTGCACTCAATTTAGAAGAAGATACATTTCTCTTTAAAAATTCTGGCGTAAAAAAGGTTGGAAAGAAAACCCTTGTGGAACTAGAGGGCCCCGCTCCTGAATCGGGTGAGTGGGTGCCTCACGAAGATAAGGGTGACGTGAAAACCAGTTGGCGGTGGGTTCCAAACGAGAAAAAAGAACTAGCAAAAACTGCAGACGAAAAAGAGGGCTGGGTTCACGAAGGAGAAAAACCGCAATTTAATGAAGAATCGGGAAAATGGCAGTTCAACTCAGAAAAGCCTGACCTAAGCTTTCAAAAAAAGGGCGAAAAAATTGCAAGCAAGATATCCACCGATGAAAGCGGTGAGGTAGTGGTTGCCGAGGATTCCCCCAAAGCAGAAGAAAACGTAAAGAAGGAAAAAGAGAAATTAGCGAAAAAGAAAGAAGAGCGCAAAAAAGAAGACCCTCGCATTTCTAAGGAGAAGACAGAAAAAGCAGAGGAAGATCAGGCGGCAACTTTACGAGCAATCAATCGCGAAAAGAAAGAGAACCCCTCTGACGAAATAGAGAAGACACTTAAGAAAACTCAAGAAGAAGAACCTGATAACAAAAATATTTCTAAGAAAAAGACTTCAGATCTAGAAGATCGCCTCAATCGAGCCATGAATAAACTAGGCACGGAGATTCCTTCGACGGCTGTTGAGGAAGAATCTACCAAAATTGAGGACAACACTGCAACGGAAGACGAAGCTCCAAAGAATCCCCTAGATTTCTTGAAAAAGAAACGTGAGCAAAAAGAAAAACAGAAGATAGAGACCAAGGTAACGAATGAAGCTCCTGCTCCCAACGAAGCAGAAGTCATCGCCTTAAAACAAACCCCCTCAGGGGATAAAACTACTGAGCAGAAAGAATTTAAAGCTAACAAAGAAAAAGAAGAGAAGCCGAAAAAATCTGCCACCGATGCAGCAAAAGAAGCCTTGGAGCGAATGAAGCGAAAAATGGATGCCACCAAAATAGGCTCCATTGGAGAAGAGGCGAATCCAGAAGATGAAGCCTCAAAGGCTTTCACAGAGAATTCAGAAGACGAAAAGGAAGACGATCAAGCTATTCAACTCAAAGCGAATAGTAAAGAACGCAAGAAAAAGGAAACCAAATTAGGAAATGATTCTCGGGAAAAAAGTCGCGAAACGGCCGTAAAAAAAGAAATCGCTCCAAGAATGAAGCCCGAGGAGCGAAAGGCAAAAAAGCGAGAGATACTTTCAAAAATCCAAGAGGTATTGGGCAAACCCCTACCCGATTCAATGTCTTCGGAAGAAGAAGAAAAACTACGCAAGGATCTGGGTTTAGAGAATAAACGCGAAATTCCTCCCCGTGAGCTTGCAAAGCGAGCAAAACTAAACAAAGTAAAAGAACTGAAGGAACAGTTAGAAGAACTCAATGGATACGTTGAGGACAGCCCAGAGTTTCGGGAGCATGATCTAAATAAGGACGATCTCGAGAATACTTGGTCTCAAAAAGGTCCTGGCGCTGAGAAAGAACGTCGAAAAATAAATGCCTACGACTCAGATGCCCCCGAGGAATCTGAGGTCGAAGGCGAAATATTAGATTCAAAAATCGACAAACGATCTGACAAAAAAGAGAAGCGTCCCATAGAAGATCGATATGTGTATCTTCCGGAAAGTGAAGTTACGCCTCTCGGTGGAGCTTGGGAAAGTAGTGGCGAATACTATATTTTTCTCGCGGCCACCGTACGATATAAGGGCTTTGAAAAATTAGATGATCTTTGCCCCATGCTTTTTTATCGAGGGGAGAAGATCCCTGAACTTTTGGATAAAACAAAACAATGGCGATTTTTGGATCGATTGCCTATCCGTGCTGAAAGAGCTGCGGATATTCCCAAAGACATTCGCGATTTCCTTTTCTCCTTAAAAGCCCAGGTTCAAGCAGAAGAAAAGAAGAAAATCGAAGAAGAGAAAAAGCAGTTATTAGAGCAAGAGGAAGCCAAGGAAAAGAGCGCTAAGAAGAATCAGGATTCCAGTGACTCCTCTTCCGTCGACTCCTCTGAATCAAAGAAAATTAAAGAGCCAAGTAAGCTTTCGAACCTTCTGGAAGAGCTAGAAAATCAAGCCAGAGAAATGGAAGAAAAGGCCACAAGCACAGAAGAAGAAGAAGCGAAAGAAAGCAAAGAAGAAGATTCGTTTCAAATCGAGAAACGAAATTCTTCCACAGAAGATCTATCTGGTTCACTAGAGCCCACGAGAAACAAAAAGGAAGAAAAGAAGAGCCTCAAAGACTTAATGGCTAGCCTGGAAAAAGAAGAGGCTGAACAAAAAGAAAAGTATGGCGAATCAGAGAGTGAAGTAGAAAGTTCAAAACTAAATAATTCCTTGGAGGAAGAATCTAAAGAATCAGATGCCAAGGTTGAAGATGCGATAACGACTACGGAAGAAAAAAAGGCTGATAAAAATAAAGAAAGCCAATTGGAATCGAATCTTGAAGAGACCGCTGACGCCACTTCCTCGAACAAGGGATTTGAGGAAAAGAAAGAAGAAAAAGCTTCGAATCGCTCGAAGGAAAGCAGCGATCTAGAATCTCGTTTAGCGGCTTTAAAATCGAAATTAGACGACCCCTTTCCAGGAGAGGAAGAAAAGAAAGTAGAAAAGCCTGAAACTATTTTAGAAGAATCTCCAAGGGTGAAACCGGAAAAGCCTTTGGAGTCTGAAGGTGTAGAAAACGTTAAAGAGAAACTAAAAGCAGGGTCTGAGGCCATTGAGAAATTTTTAGAGAGAAGAAAACAAAAGAAATCGAAAACCGCCAAAGAACTGCTTCCAGCAAAGAAAGATTCGCAGAAGGAACTTGCTCAGCATTCTCCGTATCTATCGGTTTATTTAGCTGTAAGTAATGCTTTTGGATCCAGCAAAGACCCCACAAAGTCGGTTCAACGCATTTTGCGAAGCATGGAAGACGCCTTTGGAAATTGTGTGATTTACATTTTCTTCGACAAAGGGCCAATTGAATCCGGTACCGTGGAAATATCGTCAAACGGCACCGGCATTGGACAAAAAATCCCCATTTCTAGCGGCTTGGCCTGCCCAATTCAGTTCGGTGTGGGTAGTGAAGAAGGAAGTTTTTTGGGATACTTATTCTTGAAACCCTCGGGCACAAGAGAATTTTTTACCGGAGCAGAGGAGGACGCAGCAAACAAAGTTGCAACCTCTTTATGGTCAATTCTTGTGAACAGAGAAAGTAATGAGGCGAAAGCAGCGTGAAGGCAGACAAATCAAAAATGTTTTCTGTTCCTCTTCAAAGCTTAAAGGCCGATGACGGTGCGCCTTTCCCTTTGTATTTGTTCTTGAAGAAAAACGATCGGTTCGTTCCCATTCGTCTGCCAGGCGATCCCATAGGCCAACAAAAATACCAAGCCTTTTTGGAAAAACAGCATCTTGAGCTTTGGGTTCCAAATAATTTTCAAGAGGCCTTTAAATCATACGCTGAATATCTCGATCATTCCGGCAAGCCGATACAAGGAATAAACGAAGTCGTAAAACAGATTGAAGAAAAAGCCCCGGAAAAAGCGCCGGAACCTGTTCAGAAATCGGAAGAAGCCGAATTAGTACGAGATGTAATTGAAGACGAAGAGCTCACCAAGGAAGAAAAGGCTAAAGTATTGTCTTCCGTGAGCCAAGATATGTTGCGTGCGCTAAACCAGATCACCACTCGCGGTGAACCTGCTCGTGCGGAAGGACTGAAACGTTGCCGAGAAATCGCTGATGAAATTCTGAGCGTGGCCGCTCAGAACAGCAATATTTATGATGAGATTTTAGCTTTAAGAAATTCTCAAGAAGAGATCGAGCATAGCGTAATTGTGGGAACGGTGGCCGTGATGTTTGGTATGGCCATTGGTTTTACCGATGAACAACTCTTGGCTGATATGACGGTGGCCTCCATTTTTCACGACATTGGTCTAGTGAAAGTAAAACAAGGAGTGCTGGCGAAAAAAGAACTTCAGTGGAGCGCGGAAGAAAGAAAAGAGTATGAAACCCATGTCATGGCTAGCGTCACCATCTTAAAGGAAAGCGGAACCGAATTTCATCCCCGAGTTTTCCGCATGATCCAAGAGCATCATGAAAATTATGATGGCTCTGGCTTTCCCAATCACATTAAGGGTGCACAGATTGATGAAACTTCGCAATTACTCCATTTAGCGAACTTGTTTGACCGTTTGTGCACGGGAAAACAAACAGGAACCGACCTATCTCCAAAAGAAGCCTTTGACTACATTTACGACTTAGCCAATAACAAAGATGCAGTTCAGGAAATTCAGCCAGAACTTGTAGAACGAGTTTTCCAATTCATGCTCACAGAAAAAGAGGCAGCAGCAAACTTAGAATCTGTGGCCGCCGAAAAAGTTCAAGAAGTAATGAAACAGCAGATCTAGAGAACTCGAAAATCCTTGAATGAAAAAAGTCTCAACTTGACTGAAGGTTTTTCCACTACCGTCACTGTACTTCTTTGAGCAGGTTTCCGGCCTGATCTAAAGCCGCAATGTCGGTGTAACCACCTAAACATTTGTCACCCACGAAAATCTGGGGCACCGTTTTCATTCCCGATCTTTCGTACATTTTTTTCCAAGCCTCTTCGTCGTCCCATCCTACCAAAATTTCTTCAAAGGGAATTCCTCTACGCTGCAAGAGATCTTTTGCTCTCACACAATAAGGACAACTCTGAGATGTGTACACTGTCACTTTTTTCATGCCGTTCTTTTATCATAGATTTCCCCTAGCACCAATCGCTGGGGCACGCTTTCAATTGCAGCGCTGAACGCGGGGAAATAAAGACTCAGGTCGGTTACGGGAGACTTGATGTAATTTGGTGAACGCAGGAATTTCGGCTAAAAAGAAAAGGGAACGGCATTATTGTCGTAATCGACGCCAATGTTCTTTTTCTCTTTTTCTTCTCCGCTAGAATTCGAGCTGGGAGCATTGCCTTCAATTTTATTAGCCTGGGAAGAACCTTGAGAGCTCGGCTTACGGGGTCCGTCTTCAGGCTTATTTGAAGCTAATTCATCGGTGCAGCGCTCATAGGTTGGCATGGTGTAGGCTTTTATTTTGTCGGTCTCTTTCATTGGCTCCGAAGAAACATACACATTGTCGTAATCGCCGTCGGTATTGTCTCTATATGTATAGAGCTTCATTCCCTCTCGAAAATGCGAGGGAGCCAAAACGTGACGACAAATTCTTTCTCCACGAAATTTAAGATCGTACATGATCCAAAGAACGGGTTTTCCATTTTTGTCACCAGCCACAACACTTAGATCAATGGGTTTGTCTTTGGAATGAATGTGAAATTCTAAATGAGGCAATTCCCCGTTGGCTTCTCCCCATTCAATGATGTCGATCATGGGATAATACAAGCCGTTATAAAACTGCCCATCGAAGATCTCGAATTGCTTGGCAGAGGAAGGCGATGTGAGACAGAAAAAACACAAAAATAGGTAAGATATGAATCGCATACCTTACCTATCGTCATTTACTGGACTAATTTTAGCGGAAATTTTCTGTTCCTAAGAGCAGAAAACTTCAGGCTTTTTAGGTTCTCTAGAATTAGAGAGCCAAGATGTTTCCGTCACCTGTCACGAAGTAATCCTGAGTTCCGTTGAGCTCATTGATCATGGTGGTTACACGGTATCGGATATCAAAGCCCAAACCTGCTTTTGGAGCCTCTAAAGTGCCCGAGTTCACTGGGTCGCGGTTCTCAGACCAAAGGTCTAGGTTCCAGCCCCAAAGAACACGAATGCTTGAAGGAACTACCAATACGTTGGCTAGGTATTGCCCTCTTCCGCCACGATTTCCACCCCACATGGCAGAAACTTTCAAACGAAGGTCCACCACGTCCATTCCAAGATAGTTGGTTACCTTCACGGTATACACTTTTGTAGAAGGAGCTTGCCATCCAGCTAGGTCTTGCCAGTTTGTTACGCCAAGCGGCAATGCGGCTACGGCATCTCTTTTGATATTCACCACAGGTTTTCCTGCTTGAATGATTTGAATAAGCTTTTCACCCACGAGAACCAAAGTGTTCCAGTCTAAAGTGGCGGCGTCGTCAAGAAAGGCAACGGGCGGTTGAGTGGGAGCCAAATAGCCAGAAGCAATCTCTTCAGCAGTTGGTACCGTCTCTTCCACAGTAACAGCGGAAACTTTGTAGTAGTCTTGAGATTCCGTGTTTTCCACAGCCAAAGCTGCGCTAGGGATCACAGCCAACAAACCCAATAACAGAGTAATATTCTTAGTCATTATGAAGCCCCCTCCCCGAGGCGAATTTTGTGCATGCCTTGTAACGGGTAAGAGTAGTCAGCGTCAAACAAATTCGCCTCGAAACCTTTGATGGCTCAGAAACTTGGGCGTATCCTGAGAGAATGATTAGATTTTCTATTTTGTTGACCGTCCTTCTTTTTTCTCCCCTAGCCCAAGCGAAAGAGCCCAGTCTCGTCTGTAAACTGGTGCCAACCTTGAGTGAGTTCTTTTTGAAGTCACATGTGGCAATCAAAAATAGCTCTGATGATTTGTATCAGAAAGCCACTGATCAAATGCTAAAGCGGCTGGATCCGTCGAAGGCTCTTCTTCTGCAATCGGATGTAGATGCTGCCAAAGGAAAGATCTTAAATTTTTATCGATCCATGTCTGGGATAAATCCAGATTGCACAGAAGTCTCTGCGCTTAGAAACGTACTAGCCCAAAGAGCGAAAGAACAATTGGCGTACGCAAAAGAAGTGCTCACCGATAAATACAAGTTAGACGAAAGCGTTGAGTTTCAGTTAGACCCTGAAAAACGCGTATTTCCAAAAAATGTAGAGGAAAGCAAAAAGCGACAGTTGGTTCAAATTCACTTTCAGATTTCCAACTATTTGATGACCGATATGAAACTACCAAAGGCGAGAGAGCAGTTGGTTCACCGCTATGAATTGAACCTGAAGCGTGTTCAAGAGTTGAAGGAAGAAGAAATTCTTGATTATTTAGTGAACGCTTATGCCTCTGCGTTGGATCCCCACTCGAGCTATTTGAGTCCCGATGCTATGGAAGATTTTAATATCAATATGAGACTTTCCTTAGAAGGAATTGGCGCCTCACTTTCTAACGATGACGGTTTCACCGTGATTCAAGAGTTGATTCCAGGGGGAGCAGCCGCAAGATCCAATTTGCTTTTGCCAAAAGATAAAATCATTGCCGTTAGCGACAAAGACACGGGAATGATGGTGAACGTGATTGATATGGACTTAAAAGACGTGGTGAAAATGATCCGCGGAAAAGCGGGCACCACTGTTAAACTCACCATTCTTCGAGAAAAACCTGAAGTGCAGCGCTTAAATGTTTCATTAGTTCGCTCAAAGGTTCAATTGGAAGACGATGCCGCAAAAGTGGAAATGATCGATCGCACCGTTGACGGTAAAAAATACAAATTGGCTAGAATTGAATTGCCTGGATTTTACGGCGGCCCAAAAAGAACAGACCGCTCAAGCTACAAAGATGTTTTGACCGCAGTGGAAAAAGCAAAAAAGGGCGGAGCCGAAGGGATTGTATTAGATCTTTCTTACAATAGCGGCGGACTCCTCGACGAGGCTGTTCGAATTGCTGGATTATTTTTGAACCTAGGAAATGTCGTCGCCACAAAAGACTCTGATGGTGAAATTCAGTTTCTTGATGACATTGATTCCCGCGTTCAATTTAATGGCCCCATGGTTGTTTATGTTTCTCGCTTGTCTGCCTCGGCTTCGGAGATTGTTGCCGGAGCCCTGCAAGACTATAAGCGAGCCATTATTGTGGGAGGCGATCACACCTACGGCAAAGGATCCGTACAAGCGGTGCTTCCTCTACAAAATAATTTCGGCCTAGTGAAAGTGACCACTGGACTCTTTTATATTCCAGGCGGTAACTCCACTCAGCATAGAGGGGTAAGCTCTGATATCGTTTTTCCAAGCCCCTTCTCCACCGAAGATAATGGGGAAAAGCACTTAGACAACTCTCTCCCTCCTGGATCCATTGCTAATTTCTTGTCACAAAATGCTAACCAAGAAAACCAATGGACCCCCGTAAGTAAGGCTGAGGTGGAAAAACTGAGAATGATGTCGAAAGGCCGCGTAGAAAAAAATAAAGACTTCCAAGAAGTTCTAAAAGAGTTGAAGGAAATGGAAGAGAAGAAAGGCCTCATCAAACTTTCCGACATGAGAAAGAAAGAGACGGAGCAGAAAAAGAAAAATAAAGACAAAGCTCCGAAAGTATTGGCAAAAGAACGGAATAAACCTCAGATCGATGAGGCTTTAAACATTCTTGCCGATTTCGTTCACTTGAGAAAACAAGGATCCGCCAGCTTGATCACCAAAGATGAGGCGGAGAAAAAAGCTAAGTAGTTTTCGCCTGTTTGGCACAGAAAACTTTATTGTCTAGTGCCCGTATTCGTCAGTATTCACCGAGCAATGTGGACCCATAAACATTGCTCGGTCACTACACCGATCCTGTGATTTTTTGTTTCAAGAACGGAAGTTTTCCGCTACATTCGGCCCCATGTTGGAGCAGGCTCGATTTATTGTTTTGACGGGTGGACCAGGCGCTGGAAAGTCTGCCGTTATGGCCGCTGTTCGGCAGATTTACGGATCACAAGTGGCGATCTTGCCGGAAGCTGCTTCCATCGTTTATTCGGGCGGTTACCCAAGGTTCAATACAGAAATCTCCATTCGCTCTGCCCAAAGAGCCATTTGCCGAGTTCAAGAAGAGTTAGAAAGATATGTGGTGGAAGAGGGAAAATTTTCCATCGCCCTTTGCGACCGGGGAATTGTAGATGGCGCCGCCTATTGGCCCCATGGCGAGGAATCCTTCTTTTCTGCAGTGGGCTTCAGCCGTGAATCTGTGTTTGCCCGTTATCACACGGTCATCCACCTAAAAACTCCGGGCATTGAGATGGGCTATGATTATTCCAATCCTATGCGCACAGAAACTCCGGCCCAGGCAGCTGCTTTAGATCAAAAAATAGAACGTGTATGGGCGGGACACCCCAATCGATTTGTGGTTCCAGCAACGGAGCGATTCCAAGATAAACTCGAACAAGTTACCGATTTGATCATGGCGGCCATGCCACTTCCAACAAAGTCGATCTTAAGCCAAGCGACTCCTCCTCTGTATTTTTCTTAAGAAGAAATCTTCGATACAATCTCTATAGATCCAACCGGAATAAGGAATTCTCATGGCACTGAAATTTTTGGGAAAATTACGCGATTTAGGACTCTTACTATTGCGCTTCGGCCTGGGCATCGCCTTCATCATTCACGGCTCTGAGAAAATGTTTGGTGGCCCTCTCCTTTGGAGTCAACTGGGGCAAAACGTAATTCCTCTGGGAATTACGTTTCTGCCGATGTTTTGGGGATTCATGGCAGCCTTCGCAGAGTTTGCCGGTGGAGTGCTCTTTATTTTGGGATTTCTCTTTCGTCCCGCCGCCATTCTTCTTTTTTGCACCATGGTTGTGGCTAGCTACACCCTCCACAGAACAGGCCAAGACTTCAACGCCCTTTCCCATCCATTAAAAATGGCCTTTGTGTTTCTGGGGCTCATTTTCGTGGGACCGGGGAAATACAGCATTGACCGGGAATAGATTTTTAACTGGCCTACATAATTGAGTAAGGCGAAACCCACAAAAAACCACCCCATAAACCATTGAAACTAATGAGGAAAATCTAGCCTGAACTCCGAATGGGGTGGAAAGCTCGCTAAGCTTCTTTCTTTTACTCAATTAAGTAGGCCAGATGAGTAAGTCTCAAGAATAGTTGAGAAAATTCCGATACCTGTTCGTGGCTAAACCAAAATCTCAAAATCAAAACGCCGATGAGGTCTTTCAACCTCCGAAAATCTTGCGCGAACCGCAGAGCCGGCAAGTTCCGCTCAGCGGAAAAATCTCTTTACGAGTCACTGCCACGGGAAAACCCTTGCCTGATTACCAGTGGTATCACAATGGAAAAAAAATCGCCGGAGCCACTAGCGATCAACTAGTTCTTCAACATTTAAGAAGAGACCAGGGCGGAGCCTATACCTGTGAAGCGAAAAATTTCGTAGGTAAAGTCATGAGCCGCGCCGCCATGGTGAGCTTTCTTCCCGAACAACTTCCTGAACTGATTGTAGAACCTGCAGAAGCAAAAATTCCCGAAGGAAGATCCTTTTCGTTTCGAATTGTTTCCCCGGACGCAAACAAACTAAAGGACTACCGCCTTCAATGGGTATTTAACGGAAAAAAAATCCGTGGCGCTGTTGGTACAAAATTAGAATTTCTCCAAGTGAAGAAAAAGTATTCTGGGGAATACAAAGTGCGCATTGTTCTCGATGATAAAATTCTCACCAGCAATTGCGTGAAACTTACGGCCGTTCCCAATGAATCTCGAGAAGAAGTAAAATCCGCATTGGATGAATTGACCCGGGAAGTTCTGGTAAAAAAACCAGAACCCCTCTTCTTTGACCCTAACGAGCCAGATCCTGATGACGAGGTGCTATCTACTGCTTCGGAGCCTTCGGCAGCGAAATCGGCAACTACTTCAGTACAGGCGGCACCGAAGGCGCCTCCGCCTCTATCTTTGGAACAAATAGAAAAAGTGCGCGAACAAAAGGTCAAAGAAGAGGGAATCACCCCAGAGGGATTTGCTCCGGCGCCCGCTCACGCGCAGGAAAATGAAGAGAATCCATTTGATTACCCGCTGACTGAAAATTCGCAGATCTCACTTTCAACCTTGCCGCCTCTTCCAGAGTTAGATGAAAGTGACTTAGCAGAGATCCACGCTTTAGAAGTTAGCTCTGAATCGGACGCGGACGCCCAGCAGACCTCAGACGCCTTGGCGGAACAGGCAACCAAAGCGCCGTCGTTAAAGCCAAATATTTTTCAGCTACGTCAGCAGAAACTCGATTTGTCCACGGAAAGAAAGCGACTGTTTCTAGAAAAATTTCTCTGGCACTGGCAGGAAAGAAG